>Ga0209652_1001592_pt1 | contig 18395 bp, 12 predicted proteins | sample SaaInl74LU_5_DNA_FD_184641 | JGI IMG/M metagenome (GOLD analysis project Ga0209652, IMG submission 184641) | Marine microbial communities from expanding oxygen minimum zones in the Saanich Inlet - ESP_74LU_5_DNA (SPAdes) (version 2) | ecosystem: Environmental > Aquatic > Marine > Intertidal zone... | reverse complement strand
TGCTGAGAGAGAGAAGGCAGAGATCCAAGATCAAGATGAAAGTGACTGCTTGTTGTCCGCGCACGACAGAACGATTCGAAGTACTGCATGCAAAGTTTATGCTGCTTAGACTCATCATAATTTATTCTTTACCAACATGGCAGTTGATCTCATAGTAGACTTCCCTCTCCAACGCAACCATCAAGTTGTACAATTCGCCGAAAGAGCACAACTGCACATCGTTGAACGGCATGAGCATGAAGATGACGAGGACAAAAACGAGCTGTGGTACACCAAGTCAGACTACAACTCAATGAGACGTAAACGTAAACAAGATGTCCTCCAAGTTCGTGCAAATAATGCCTCATCCGAAGAAGAAGAAGACAGCGGCTTCTGGATCGGTATTGCTTATCTACTTACACCGGCCTGTATGGTCGAGGTGAAGACTTGCAGATTTCGATGCGTTCGTGCAGTGCTTGCAGAGCAGAAGAGGCAGAGCCCATCTGCAAGTGTCGGATCGGAGAATATTGCTCTTGCTTCGCTAGCCGAGACAAGGAAGGCCGTATTGAGAGCGAGGAAGCTCGGTAAGCTTCACCAGGAATCCATTTCTTGATTGTGTCATATTCACTTCAACAATCGAGACCCACCAGCCAGAAATTCCAAATTCTCTTGCGAATTCGCTTCCGCTTCCGCTACGTCTGCGGCTGCTGGTACTGATAAAAGGAGCATCAACCGCTTTCGTCCATCACCAGCATAGCACTGCAGAATGATCCATTTACATACTCCTGGCTGAAGCTGAAGCTGGAGATACGACTGCCGGCTGCCATAGGTTGAGAATGAACTCTAGGTAAACATAGCGTTAGGGGTTATCATTCAAAATTATACGTTATTATTGAAGTGTTATTGATAAATGGAAATGTTCGTTGTGTGACTTGCTTCTTTTTCTTTGTTGCTCAGGACAAGCCCAAGTCTGTCAAGCAGAAGACAACAAGTATTCAAAGCTTAGCTCATTTCTTGAGAGAATTCTGCAGTAACACTTGACATACTTCCGCAAACTTCTTTCTGCGTGACTTCTTCTTCGTTGATTTCTTGCTTGCCATTGACTCTACAATATCCACCGTGTTATTGTTGTTGTTGTCGTTGTCGTCATCTCCATCAATACTTTTTCTCCCCCGTTTCTTACTCCTCCTTTCAACAACATCATCACCATCACAAGAATCTAACTTTCTCTTGGATCGTCGTGCAGCATCCTCCCTCCACTTGGTAACACTCATAAACTCCCTCACATTCCAAATCACCACCGTCTCACCAAAGTATTGGATATTCGCATCTTTAAACGCCCCCTTGGCCACTTTGGAATTGCGTTTTTTGGTAGCCATGCGTGTTATTGTGTCAGTGCCGGCGAGGATGGATTGGGTTTTGCGGAGTGTTTCTCGGGCTTCGCGGTGGGGTTCACAGGTTGGGTTGGTGCAGCATTGGATGCAGGCTGATTGGAGGCAGTCTGTAATAATGATGATGATGGTGTTTTTTGATGTGATTTCAAAATTCAAGAAAGTGTAGGAGAAGAGTGTTGCAGCAAATGAATATATATTAGTCAGTGTCAGCGACAAACGTAGATTCGTCCACAATAATACAAATCGAAATTTCTTCAAGCTGCGGAATGGTGTCATCAAATCAAAGAGCTGTAATGTGCCTCTCTAGCGGTCAAGGCAAAACGATTTCTGGTCAAGAAAAGAACATGTGCACAAGATGTGTGCACACTGTTGACGAGATTGCACTCACTTTTTCGCCCCACCCGCTTCTTACATACAGAGCACTTTGTTCCCCCGTCAACTTCAGCTGCCTCTACGGGCGGTGCTGTCGAGCTAGCAACGTTTTCGTCGTCCATCTTATTGACACTGTTTCAAACCAAAAATGCTGGATGCTGGCTGCGTGAGTGGTGAACAGCCCCTGAACAAAATCAGTGTGGCTAGTGATTGCTTGGGTCGATGCGTGACTGACTGGATGAAGGTGTATTGTATTGACCATGAGGATCCAATTACCCTTGCTCACGCCGCACCCCCACCAGTTATTACTGCAACACTTCATATTATCTGCTAAGCTGAAAATAATAATAATTGGCAGTTGCAGTAAACTCACAAATATAAACCATGCAGACAGAAACAACATCATCCACCACCACCACACCAACAACAATGGCATTTGACGAAACCATCGACAATCTCAGTAGATCCACCCAATCCCTCCTTCGAACCATGCGTCTCGACGTAGTCCTACTAGGATCACAACAAGATGAGTCACGATGCACTCTTTCGAAATTGGAGCAAGATTGGGAAATGTTGCAAAAGTTATTGGAGGAGCAGGCGGCGAAGGAGCGGGAGGCGAAGGAGGAGGCGTTGAAGAAGAACAAGGAGAGGGAACAGCAGCAGGATAATAGGAATGATGATGGTAACAAGAAGCAGCAGGAACGGAAGGCTCCATTCCGACAGTTTCGACGACACTCATCGATAGAATGGTCCGAAGACGTGATATCTCTAGAGGGAAAAGACGAACAAGCAAATATTAAGGATCAAGAGCAGCAAGCAGCAACACGCACTCTTAATCTCTCAGATTATTCCAATCCAAATTCCTCCTCCAATAGTAAATCGACCAGAACAGGTCTAGATCATAGTAATTTTGACTGGGGGGCAGCCTATGATGACGATAATAATGATATGGAAGAGGAAGATCGTAAGGCGGATCAATCTGGACCGATGACTCTTGATAGCATGTTGAATCAAGCAAAACAGACTGAAGTAGAGAGTAGCGGTGAAGGTGGTGATGATTTACCCCCTATTAAACGAATATTTGGCTGGGGGCGAGATAAACAACAACGAGATGACAAAGTGCCTACTACACCAACAACAACTCAATCGGAACCGGGTCCCTCATTTTTTGGAAGAAGAGGCAATACTAAGAAACAACAAGAAGGAGTAGATGATGCCGCATCTACTATAACGGTAGGAACAACAACGAGCAGTAGTCGTAATAGTTTTTCGTGGCAGACGTTATTTCGATGGGATGGAAGTAATCGAAGTGGTGGTGGAGGGGGGATGATTGATGAAAAGTTACCGTCCAATAATTCCACCATCCCCTCTTTTACAGAAAAAGAGAAAGATCTCTCGGATGAAATTTACACCATGCAAGTCAAGCTTCGTGGTTGTGATTCTGCTGCTTCTTCATTACAGCAACTTGTATCTTATCAGAAACGCCAACTAACTGATCTTCAATACGAGAAAAATCGATTGAAAGTACTATCCGAGTATGAGTCGCTACACGCCCAATCCGAGTTGAAGTCACTCCAAGCCCAAATGGAAGATGCTCAAGTAGAGAGAGAACGAAAAATCAGCATGTTAAAAGACGCAGAGAAGTGTAGATCCATATTTATTGATAAAGAGGAGAAACTAAAGGAAGAGCTGGAGTGTATTCGGATGGAGTTGTTCATGCTTAATATGCAACTTGAGAGTACTGGTGACGGGTATGATGATGATGAGAAGTTGGAGGAACAGAATCAAAAGAAGGTGGTGTTTATGGACAGAAGGCACTCGAGTGTGTAGAATTTCTGTGCATTATGTTCTGTAAACTTCTTGTAGCCATTGTAAATAATATCTCTTAAAATAGTGTAACATTATCATCATGAGCAAAGTGAAGTTCACATAACTCTTCTCTCTTAAAGCTTGATCTCACATGGTTTGGTCAAAGTAGTACCAGACTGCTGAATAATAAACCGAGAAGCCTCATGACCAAGCTCGACACTATCACCAACACTCTTCTCAGCCATAACACCAGCCAAGAAACCTCCAACGAACGCATCACCAGCTCCATTGGTATCAACCAATTCTTCCTTGGGGAGAGGCACAACCTTGTACTCTTCCACCTTTCCATCATGTGCGACAATAGTCGAGGAAGATCCCTGAGTGAAGATAACGAAACGCTTCTTTTCTTCATTCTTCTTTGGACTGGCAGCAATTTTTAATGCAATCTCTTTCAAGTCATCGCCGAGCTCATGCTTCTTGCCATAAGCTTCAGCCTCACTTTCATTACAGAAAACAAAGTCAGCATACTCCAAGGCGGTGGCAACCTGATCGGCAAAGAAGTCAATAATGAATGGTGCCGAAAGGTTCAAGCAGAAGGTCTTATTATTAGCAACAGAATGCTCGGCAATAATCTTCAAAGCATCAACTGATACGGTAAGGAAGAATCCAGCAATGTAGTACAAGCTAGCACTCTCATAAATAGCCTTGGACTCATCAGTCTCCAAGTGAGAAGGCTTGAAGTTATTGGCAGCAGCAAGGTTGGCAATCAAACAACGCTCTCCATCCTTCACGAGCACGGCGCATGTTCCAGTGGGGGTACTCTCATCCTTCATGTAATGAACTTTGACTCCATCGGCGGCAGCACACTCCTCAAGCTGGTTTCCGAAGGAGTCATTTCCAACACATCCGAAGTAGGCAGTCTGTCCAGGCTTGCCATTGGCAGTCATGATCCATTGTGCGACACGGATGGAGTTTTGGGTGGCTCCGCCGGCAATGTATTGAGGGGAGTAGTTGTCGACCAGTTCTTTGTAGATGGGGACGTGCTTGTCCTCGGCGAGGATGGCGTTGTCTAACTTGACGTCGTATTTGTCGAGGATGTCTTGGCTGACGTCGGCGGAGATGTCGAGGAGGGGGTTACCCATGCCTACGAGGGAGCCTGTGAACTTGGTCATTGTTGATAGTAGTAGTTGGTGGTGAGAAGATTTGCGTACAAGATGTGTGGCCTTTGAAAAGAGCGTCATTGAGAAAAAGCGGAGGAGGATTTTTGGGGCCATGGAGGTTTCTACGGGAGAGGAATTAGTACAGAACGTTCTGATCTAATAAAGATGATTTCATAAACTGTTGTTTTTCTCTTTCCTGACTTCTCTCCTCTCCCTGAAATCTTTTCTTCACCTTGCTTTTGCAAAAAACAAGCGCAGCTTTATTCTTCAGCATTAGCCTCACATGAAACAACCTACGAACATTTAGGAGCGATAATAATGGGCAATAGAAGCAGCACTTCCCGTCTGGTAGAAGGACAAGACAACGCGGTCACCAACAAGCGTAAACGCAATGACAGCGAAGACGCTGAGCTTCGCGTACTAAAGCAGCCGCCGACGCCGACGCCGATGCAGCAGCATCAGCATCCCGGTATCGTGTCGATGTCACTTGACACTAATAGCGTGCCATCCCTCTCCATCATGCCAGAGAGCGTGTTGCTCCATATTTTTAGTTTTGCTCTAAAGCCACAACGACCTATGTTCAGGGATCGAAGCAACGATGTTTTGGCAGTGCAGCTTGCTCTTGAGAAAACATGCCGCAGATTCTCAGCACTTCTTGGTAGAGACTCTACAATGAAGCTGCTATACGAGGGACGACTAAAAGTTGAGTATGATTACCAGGTGACAAGTGAGCGTGAGAAAATGTTTCTTCAACATGGACTTCGTATGATTCGTCACTTCCAAAAGCGGTCTGATACATTAATTTGCGAATACATGGGCGGTGCCGACGGCGTTCGAAACATTGTTGACAGAATGCTGGTAAAGATGGAGGTGCCACGATACGATAGTGCAACATACATTGGGCCGCCTCAGTTTCCTGAAAATGGATTCAAACTATTTCTAAGAGGGGATAGTGTTGCTTATCTGACTGAAGTGGTTGAGCAGCACATGGTCTCTAGATTGAACAGTGCTATGAGGGCAGCCTTGTTTCGCTCAAATCCTCCAAGCAGCCATCCGTATCCAATGATTTGTCCTCATGACATCCTTTTTGTTGACACGATTCGTGTATCTGATGATGGTGCATTTAATTTGTGTGTCGTCGGAAATGAAGTCCATATACGTAGCTGCAGTAGACTATGTGCTGGCAATTCTCCCAGAATGTGGAAGTGGCATAACGGCGATTGTACTGGGGAAGATATCATTGGAGCTCAACAAATGCAGCGCATGGTCAGAGCTATCGCTAGTCGTGCTGGTATTGTGAAGCTGACGGGAGGCGCCTTTGACTGTATCGCAGCAGAAATCTTGCATTTTATGGCAATAATTGTCGTCGACGCCTTTGAAGCCTCCAAGTCTCTATGGCGTCATCACGATGATATGGGGGTCTATATCACGGTTGATGATAATGAAGGGATCCATTTTGCGGTTGCTGGTATCGATGACACCATTAATGTAGAGGATGATCGTAGCTCTGATTCTTCATGTTCAGGGCAGAGTCGTGAAGTTGATTACTCCAACCTGCCTCCACCTCCTTCCGAGACGCTTGATGAGGCAGGCGAGCAGCTATGTGTCATTATACCTCGCCAGATCAAAGATGCTGCTGTTCGTATTGGTATGAAGCCACTTCTTGATAGCCGAAGCTGGGAAGCAGGCGAGGGTCGATCAATGGAAGAGGAAATTGAGGAAGCAAGGTTGATGTATGCATCGTCCTCGGATTCAGACTCAGATGAAGAGAGTGATGAAGACGATCCAGAGGACAATATACAAGTAAGTTATTGTGCCGCTTGTTTGGAGAACGGTATCGAGGAGGATGCGCCTGACGACGAGGATGCCGCAGAAGAGGATGTAGAGGTGGGGGTAGGCGCTTTTGAGAATGTCGCTGCAGGTATTGACCAGAACGTAGGCAAGAATATTGACGTTGAAAAGAATGACTCGGGCAGTCATTCTTCTTTGACCTATGTTTTTGATGGGAATGTAGGTGATAATGACTTGGATAGTCATTCTTCTTTGAGCTACTGAAGAGTGTGACTGAGTTGGATGAAAGGGTAGATGAAAGAAAAATGCTGCAGTGCAGTATCCTCTTTCATAAATATCAAGGACAATAGAGAATTATTACAGTTCCTGTTGCATGAGTTTACAATTAGCATTTAGTACGTGTCACCTATCTCTATAGTTTAAGCAGACAAGTCGCTCATCTCTCTGCGTAGTCATGAGTTCCAAGAAAAATTGATTTGCTGCTAACTTTTCATCCAAGTAAGACTTGTCACTGAAACAAGTATATATAACAACGTCACCATTTTGTTATACGCAAAAAGCAAGTAGCTGCCTCTCAAGACGAAGCATACTTAGTACAAATCAACTTCCCGTTCCGGAGACCTTTCTCTATGGTATGGTCGGTAGCTCTCTCGCGCTGCGCCTATTCTCTCGCGCTGCGCCTTCTCTCGCGCCATTTCCATCCACAAAATCAATCAATGCAATAAATAATAAATCGAATTCACCGCACAAAACAATGACGGATAAAATCCAATACTCTGCCACCACCATAAACGAATCTAAGGAGTCCTCCTTCACCGGTGAGCTATTTAACAACCCTCTTCTATTTCACTGTATAACAGCGATACCACAATTCGAGGACAAGTCATTTGAGGAACTTCGCCTGGAAGATTATTCTGCTGGCAACAAAGGTAAAGCAGCCGATAGAACAAGAAATAGATAATCAGAGCTGTTCTTCGGCATCATCAGAAGGCAGCTGCGGCATTGATTCAGAATTATCTAAAGAGCTAACAATTATGGAGAGTCCAGCTAAAAAGCAGAACATAACAGGTGGAATCAGCTTTGATTTTGGTCAGGCGGTTGTGGTGGAAAATAACAATGACCCGAAAGAGGAAGGCAGTGACAGCGACAACTCTGACGCAAAACCTCGCTTTGAATTCGGAGTTAGCACCACCTCGTCACCTACTTTTGCCTTTTCTACTCCTGCTGCTCCATCGGTGGCATCTGTAGCGTTCGACTTCAACACCAACACTGCAAAAAAAGAAGCCAATACCATGGCGTCAAAACACAAAATGACAGAAATGTTGGATGGCTATGAATGCTATCGTGAATTCATGGACAAGCTTGCAGAGTGCAATGTCGATGAATATGTCAATCTACCCATGATAGCAGTAATGGGGGACACTAGCAGTGGAAAGTCAAGTCTTCTATCCAACATTTCCCTTGTGGAGCTTCCAAGTTCCGATACATTGACGACACGTTGTCCAATTAGACTGCAAATGAGCACAGCTGAAACGAAATCAGCACGAGTTAAAGTTGTGTGGAAAGATATACCCGAAGGTGATGACATTGATTTTCCAATTAAGACTGTAGGTGAATCAAATTGGGATGATATTACCGGTTTTATTGCTGCTGCTCAAGCTCACATTATTAATAAGTCAGATAGAGAGGTTGCCCGTGATGTTGTGTGTGTGGATATGAAAGGCCCACATTGTGAGAATCTAACACTTATAGATCTTCCAGGGATAGTACGGGCAACTGGCAAGGGAGAAAGCTCGTCACTTGCCGACGATATTCAAGCACTAATGCAAGATTATCTCAAGAATGATCGTTGTGTTATCCTGGCAGTCCTACCTTCAAATGTAGACTATCACAATTCACAAATATTGGCAGATGCCCGCAAAGTAGATCCAGGAACAAAGCGCACAATCCCAGTGTTGACCAAACCCGATCTTATTGACACTGGGGCAGAAACAAGTGTGAAAAATCTCTTGTTGGGACAAGAGACAGACTCATTTGAAATGGGATTTCATATGGTAAAAGGTCGTGGGCAAAGTGCTCTCAATGAAAAAGAAACGATCGAGGATGGGCTAGCGAAAGAAGAGGCTTTCTTCCGTAACACGGAACCTTGGCGTTCAGTTGATAATAAAAGGTTGTTTGGAACAAAGAATCTTCGGGTAAAGCTGGCGGAGTTGCAAATGAAGCTAATTCAATCTGAGTTTCAAGTGATCATGTCAGAGATGAAAGAAGGCTTAGATAGAGCCGAGATGGAATTAAAGGCACTAGGCGAGATCCCGTCAACTCTTGCTGAGAAAAGGGCGTTATTTCGAAGCATCAGGGAAAATATGGTAAAAGGAATTGCCGCCGATACGTTAGATGGACGTGTCAGTTCTCTTTCTCTTCACAGTAGATATGCTATGCGACCATCTGCTGAGTTTCACATCGAATCGAAACGGTTCCGCGATACTCTTCACTCGAGTAAATTTGCTAACATCTCAGAGCTTCGTGTTGGATCAAAGGTGTACGCCATACACCAGAACAAGGAAGTTCACGATGTGATTTCGTTTATTGATGAGGAAAATGGCATTGTGTACCTCAACGGGGCAGTGTTGCAATACAATGCATTGGAGAAGCAAACAAGGAAAACAGTCTATCAAGATAAACGTGGTAACTTCTTCATCAAGAGGATTAATGGTACCTGGGACAAGCTTGCTCCTATTAAGAGAGAGCTAGTTCGTAGCGATCCTCATTGGATCAAAGATTTGATTACAAGAAATCGACCTTACATGCTCCCTATCTTCATCAACACTCATGTTTTTGAGAGCATCATAGCCAACTGTATTGATGATCAGTGGTCCAAGCCTGCATTTGGTCTACTTCAATTCACAAGTAAGCTGATGGAAGCAGCCTCAGAAAAGTTCATCGCAAGCATGAAGGAAATCAAGGCCCTTACTCGACTTCGCACGTTCCTCACCAGCAAATCATGTGAAGTTATTGAATCCCTTGAAAAAGAAACAAAGAGAAAGCTTGATGACTTCATCCAGCGTGAAAAAGTGCCATACACGCAAGACCACTACCTGTTTGAGAACATATCTAAACTTCGATCACAACGTCTGATGGATGAGGTAATGGACGCATTGAGAGCAACAAAAGGTACTGACAAGGAGGAGGAAACAATCAGAAATGTTTTTGAACGCAACCAAAAACGTTCAGTCGATGATCAGGCCGAGGAGATGGAAAACGCCTTGACTAGTTATGGAAAAGTGTCGTTCAAACGTTTTATTGATACCGTGCCGATGATATGCATTGAAATTATGCAGAAGTTTACTGAAAAGATGAATAATGCTCTCTTCGACGTCACAGATGCTGACTTGGATTGTCTCGTTTCTGCCCCTCAAAGCACATTAGAGATCATGGGGAAGCTGACGAGAGAGGTAGAGACATTACAAAATGGTATCAATGCAATCAAAGAGATGATCTGAGGAGGCTACTTAGTGTTTAGTTTAACATGTCACTTATTATAGGAGTCACTTATAGCTATTGTACTTGCTCTTTGCTAGCTGTTCTATTTTGGTCTAGTGGATACTCTGTGGATACATTTAATTATGCTCCAACTGGAACAGGCACGATTTCTTGTGTAGGTGCATTCTTTTGGAATGCTAGCTTGAGATATTTTCGTAGCTTCTTGCTCAGGATTGAATGCCCTGCAATCCTCGATGAGAGGAATACATTCATACACGCCCAAACTCCAACGACTCCAAGTCCTTGACTCGCCACGAGCGACAGTCCAACTGCTGTCGTGAAGAATGAGCCCAACATGATTGTTGGCAATTGTGAAAATGAGCCCAATCCAATGCAAACTCCATCTGATATTGTGGCGATCGGACAATATGCCTGCGACAGTGCAGCAAATGGAACCATAGTAGCAATCATCTTTTGTACTGAAACATCAGCAACCAAAGCGCTTGTTACGTGAGAATTTTTCAGTACTGCAAGTGTCAATGCTGCTGCTGACACTCCCAATGTGGCTGACATTCCATACAATGTCTTAATCAACTTTGGGACACGATCTTCTCGATCTTTCATATCACGAGTAATGAGAGTTTGTGCAGCTACACTCATTGGCTCGGGCAAGAAGCTTAATAGCCACCACACTTGGAGCGTTACTTGATGAGCTGCCAAGGCCAATGTCCCACCCAATGCAGCTGTTCTAGTCAGCATTGAATAGGCAAGCATCAATCCAATAGATCGCGAAAACAAAGCCACGGCAACATTCATAAATGTTTTCACAATGTGCTTTGAAGGCAAACCTCTCCATACCAATGCCACATCTCGAAGAGGCTTTGAGGATGCCTCCACACCCTTCTCTAATCTAGCCGATGTAAACAAATAATATAAAGCTGCTGCAACCTGCGCTGCAACAGTAGCAGTCGCTGCACCAGTAGCACCCCATCCTTTCATCAACGTCAACCACACATCTCCAATCAAGTTGACCACACCTGCAGCACCAAAGATTTTGAGTGGCCGCCATGCATTACCACGTCCAAGTGAACCTCCTTGCAATACTGTAGCGAGGAACACAAAGGGAATTCCGACTGCACGGATCAATAGGTATGGCCTTGCTGCATCTAGCAATGCAGGAGATGTACCCGCCAATGTCAATAATGGGTCACAAAATTTGATTAGTGAAGCGCTCACTAGTGTACCAAGCACTATGGCAAGTAATGATGCATTACTAACCACACGTTCATTCAGGTCAACTCTCTTCGCTGCCTCGCTTGTATCATGTATAGAGTAGACACTTTCAGGTGGATTGCTTGCAACCAAGTTAGTTGTAGCCGCTGACATGAAGAAGAAGGCAAAGAAGATGAATTGAAAGATTGATGTACAGGGCGCCATTGCTGCTAATGCTGTTGTTGATATTTGACCTACACATGCCGTGTCGATTAGACTCATGATTGGATCCAGCAACATTCCACCTAGGGAAGGTAAGGCAATGGCGGTGACTTCATTGATTATCTGTCGTGTTTCAGAGACTGAAGCTGTTTCTTCTACCGACGACGGGGCTGGTCTGGTCTTGTTTGGTGCTGTAGATGATGATTCTATCGATGCCACTCCTTCGACAGACGCCTCAATAAAATCGGCAGAGGATAAAGAGACATGATCTTCTCCAAAGAACTCGTTGCTATCGAATTGTTCCTCAGCATGTTGGGTCATCATATTCAGCACATCATTATGTTGAACTCGATCGAAATCTATCGCTGATAGCGTTGACGGAGACTGTGACGACGATGAAGCCAAGATATCGCTACCTTCTCCGTCTTGGAGAGACGATGGATCATTTGTATAGAACAGCAGTGACTTGTTGTTGGATCTACGCCTCAGCTTGCGAGATTGCAACAAAGACACATGTTGTGCACGACCGTTATTATTGGCGACGGTTCTCATTGGGAGGCCGCTGCGGCTGGTGCGTTGAGTGAGTTGTACCGACGGCGCTAATGCACAAGCGGCACCAGACAACAACGCTGCATTGAGAAGTAGTTTAGTATTCATAGTTTTTGCTCTTGATTTTAAATTGTGAGAGGGTCTTTGAAAGCGGGTATGTATTGTTTGCCAAGACAGTTGAAAAAATAATGAAATAGATTTGGCAAGATACTGTGGAATCGATCATTGGGGGGGCAGAGACTGAAAAGGGGGACAACCCGCATGATTTTATCTCAATGGCATTATAAAGATAGCATCTGCCCTCTAAATTTGAAAGGGGGCAGCCCGTAAAGCCTAGGATCAGCAAATTCTGACACCTGCTCCTCAGCAGTGATTCCAACAGCTCTAAACCAAGACCGTCCCATTTGATTGCAACTTCGTTAGAGGTTGAAGAGTTTACCTACTAGTAGGTAAGTACCAATATGTAGCTGAGCAGGAAGCACATAAGATGAACACGGACAAAACAAGATGGCACAGCGTGACTCGTGTTCTTGTGAAACTGTCAGAGAGACTATTTAAAAACCGCTTATACATTGGAATTCAATACTGACGTAGTAAAACGACAAACTGATATGTCTGAAAAGGGTATGACAAAGACAAAACTGCGCCATTTTGCAAGAAGGAATTCTCCATCTTGAGGTCTTGGCTTTCATTTTATCAACAAAACTACAATAGTCACTAAGTATTACCTTGCACCTTGCTTGCTATCGAGCAAGCAGCTGCGTACAATATCATAAATTGATGCCCCAGAAGCGTCTCACGAATTAACAACAGTGAGCATTATTGTGTCAACATCACTCAATGGTAAGCCTGTCTAGAGTGACCTGTGAAACTGCCTGAGCACAAAATAGAAGCATCTATCAACTGTCGAAGCACACACACCCGCCGATCAATATGGACGACGGAACAGAAAAGAACAACTCATTTCGTCTCAACGGATCACCATCGGTTGGTGGTGGAAATATCACCAATAATGTCTCAGCTCCTGACGACATGAGCAGATCGTTCGAGCAGAGCTTACTCGACCAAAACATGTCGATAGAGCAACCTCGGGTGACGCAGATGCTGTTGGAATTCAACAAGAAGCATAATCAGCAACAGCAGGGCGGTAGCTATGAGGGAGAACCAAATGGTGGTGATGTGCTTAATTATCAAGGTATGAGGCTGCAACATCCACCTACGATGGAGATGAACGGTAACAGAGCCTCGCTTCAGCAGCATTACCAGCAGACAAATTCTGAACAGTTGGTTATGCCGCCGACGTATGCAAATAATAGTGACAATCACTATAACTTCCATCGTCAGAGCAGTTTTCAGCCTGAAAATATTCAAATGCTACCACCAAGAGGGCGGCAGGAACAAGGTCGTCAACAGAATTTGACAAGATCCTTGCCTAACAACATACCTCATGAGCATGACAATGGTGGCTTGCTTCGTAGCAGCAACACTCGCCCATTCTCTCAGTCAATGCCTCAATTTCAAGGCAATCCATCACTTGAAGCTCTACGAGCTAATGTTCATCGTCAAAAGATGGAAGTGGAGCATCTGGAAAAACAGGTTGGTTATTCATCCTCGTCGGCATTTAACCCTACTACATCATTCTTTCCGAGGCAGCAACAAGGACTTATGAAGCGTATGCCTGCATTGTCATCCAAACCATTATTCCATCGTGAGGATCCATTGGGCTTTTGTCGTGATGTCAGCATGTGTGGATATGGAGGAGATGATAGTAGCAGCAGCAAGAAGAATCCTTCTGCTTCTGCTCCTCCTTCAGTGAACTGGCAGCTGCAGCAACACTTGCAACATCCAGAGCAGACGACCACAGTTCCCAACAATAATCTTGCTCAAGTATCAATGCAGGATGCTATGACAACAGCCTTGCCACCACCTTCTCTGGACTCGTCCCAGACAAAACGCCGTCGACTCAACTCTGATCAAATGTTGCACATGTTTCTATCGGATGTTATCATTGAAAGTCCCAGTGAAATAGCCGGAAAGAAGATGTTAGCTTTAGCTCCTACAACAACTTTCACTGCTACAGATGACGGTGTAGATAGTGCCTTGCCTCGTCCTCCACTTGTCAATAACAATGCGTCGATGACTTCAGACCAAGAGATGGCGATGAATTCATCTCCGATGCCACAAGGTGACGATCAGGCGACAAAGCAGCAGGTCGATTATGACAGCGATGTCAACAAGAAACCAAAGCAGGTTACCACTGATGCTGCACCAAACGATGCTACACCAAGAGGAACATCATCACAACCCATCATCACTCCATCTACTGCAACAATATCAGAACTTACAGCAGAAATTCGTTCGCAGGCAATGATGCAACGTGATCAGAAGAAGGAAGAGCGTGCAACATCTCCTTCGAATGAAACACAAGATTCCTCGTCTGAAACTACTACCACACCTAATACTGCCACAGGACTTGCCAACATCGCATCAGTCATGGAGGCCTCCCAAACCTCACAACAGAATATTCACGATTGGGACAAGCAATTTGGATTGAAGCGTGCTCATTCCAAGACAATGAGAGAGTCATGTCGTAGTCGGAAGAAGGTGCTGGATTTTCTCAAGGGAGAGATCAAGACAAGGACAGCGTCGGTATTGTCGGCACTATTTACTAGTGTAGAATGCCCCACTCAATGGGAGAGTAGTACAAGTGCTGAAGCTGCAGCTGATAGCAGCGATGTCATGACGACTGAGCAAGGGGGAGAGCTTGATCAACGAAGCCCCTCTCCTTCACCCAGTCAGAGTAGTGGTGATAGTGACGATCCAGACATGGGTGCTACCGAACAAGTTAAAGATGACAAAGATGATGAACTTGAGCGAATGTTTCGCAGAGCTTCGTTGGAATGTGTGGAACGTATCATGGGCGAGGGAGCTTCTCTTTTGCAGCGTGAAAGACAAACCTCGTCAGGGTCATCATCTTCCTCTGACAAGAGCGTTGCTGATACGTTGATGCCAATGATGCCACAGTCTACAGAGGCGGACAGGGTAGAGTACCACGCGAGGTGTGCGTAGAGTGACTGGCGGCAAAACACATATGTATAGATCGATCGATACAAGGGATAGACTGACAAACTAATAAATATCTATCTCTTCTTAGCATCGAATTTTTTCTGAATCGTCAACTCCATTTGTCTTAACAGCTTCTCCTGTGTTCTAACCAAGCCTTCCAGTCTATGCTTCATACGCTGTATTTCCTTCTCCATTCCCTTGGCATCTATTGCATCTTTGCAAGTATGCAGTTTATTCTGTGTCTCTTTCTCAAGTTGAGCCTTTTGTGTCAAGTCCTGAATCTGCTCCTCAATTGTACTAATTTCATCTTGCATCTTCTTCTTGTTTGACGCCAGCTTGGTGATTTGGTCTTCAAGTTTCTTACGTTGCTCGTCAAGTTCAGCCAATTCTCTCTCGGATTCCATCTGGAGTACAGCAATCCTGCTTGTATGATCATCTTTCAGGCGATTGTTTTGTTCGATCAGGTCGTTAAGCCGTGTAATGTCCGTATGTAGTCCACGCATTGACGTTTCAAACGACTTGACTGATGACTCATTGCTGTGAATCTCCTGCGTCAGTCTCAGTAGCTTTTGTCGGAGTATGCTTAGTCGCTTTGACGATTCTTCGTCCTGCTCTTGAATCGATGTGGTGTTGCTTATCTGCTGCACCAACTTACTCTGATGTGTTGTCAACTGTTGCTGCAAATCCTGTATTTCAGAATTGACTAGCTCAATTTCATTGGATAGGCTCTTGATAGTGGATTCCAAGGGGCCCAGCGGCTCATCCTCTTCACAAGCTTCCAACTTGCGGCTGTATTCTCGATTGAGCAAAGCAACACGGTTGGTCTTTTTCTCGATTTCATTATTACAACGCTTCATTTCACCTTCGTGAATATTTATCTTTGCTTCAGCACCATGTAGAGCAGACAATTCATCCTCCAACCTCTTTTGTAGCTGGGAATTATGCGATTGAGTGTTTAGCTTCTCGATATCAAGCCTAGCGATATCATTGAGAATGGTGGCAATCTCAAGCTCCTTGTCGTGGATTTTTGCAAGCAGTGACTTTTCTTCATTGATAAGATTCCTCGCCGCCTTGGATATGCTCGTCTGTTCGTGCCTTGTCGTGGATATCTTCTCCTCGATGGCATGTCGCTCTCGAATAAGACGTTCACATCTCTTGTTGGCAGTGGATATCTCAGACTCAAGTTTGGATACGGCTGATTCCAACTCCTTTTCTTGTTGCTTTGTATTCTTGAGTGTTTCTTGCAATGATTTGAAGTTGCCTTCGAGATCTTCCACATTCGTATCCATGTTCTGGATGCTTTGCTCTGTAGCTACAATTTCATCATTTAATCGATTCATAGACACCTTTGTGGCTTCATTGCTCTCATGTTGGGTCTGTATATCTCGCTGTAGCCTCACATTTTCTCCTTCTAAATCTCTAATAGAGTCTTGCACCCTCTTCAACTCCTTGGTAGCTGCCGCAAGGGCCTGATCTCTCCTCCCTAGTGCATTGACAGATGAATTCCATTGCTGTACGAGACGTTTTTGCTCGGCGGCCAAATTTTCCAACGCCGAGTTTGTTTCACGGATCATCTTGTTGGCATCGGCGCTTTGTTCTTTTTGTGCACGCAGCTGAGCTTCCGTGAGTGCAATGTCATCTTCTAGCCGAGTGACCTCAGCATTCAGGCCATCAATGTAGGTATCTTGAGATAGTTTCTGTTTCGCTTGGGCTTTCAGATCTTCCTTCTTTTTCTTCGCCATTGTTCGTGTGGCTGCAACCTCGCTCTTCATTTCATCGTTGTATTGCTTTGCCTGGCGAATCTTGAGCAAGATGGAATCCAATTCATTTTGTCCAGTGGATGCTTCTTTACTCAGATCGGCATCTTTCTGGACCTTTTTCGCGTACAGCTGCTTGATTTCAACTGCGTCATGTTGACTTTCGACACGTTTCTGAAAAACTTCTTCGTATCGTTGATCCATCGTTTGGAGGTTTGTCTGGAGACGTGACAGCTGACGTTGCATACCGTCGAGTTTAACATCCGCATCTTCCCGTTCTCGCTTGGACTTTTTCAAGGCTTCTTCTTGTTCTAGCAATTCTAGCTTGATTCTGTCTCGAGTCTGAATAAGCTGCTCGCGGAGAGTGAGTCGGACCCTTTCAAGTGGATCTCCTGTTCGTTGAGTGCCCATCATGATCGTGGAAGAAGCCATCTTTTCGAGAGACTCTCGTCGACTTTGAGCATCGATCTTTGTTTTTGAGGTGTGCTCAAAATAAAAATCGAAAATTGTCTCTTCCAGAGGCCTCTTCAGTTTTTCTTCTCGTTTAAAACCCTTATTATGTTGCCTCTCCCTAGTTGGAGGTACTGGACCCGGGATATGATCACCATATTGTACCTAGTTTAGCTCCGTCTACCCTCTAGTACTAGAGATGAACGAAAGATGCATGACTCTGAATAGTGTAAACCTATTGCAGTGAAAATCTCACCGAATGACCAAGCGATTGCTCCATTTTCTCATCTGGGCGTTGGATGACAAGGCGATTTACAACAATAACAATGTACTGATTATAATCTATCTTCATAAACCTCTATCTGAAGCAAATTCTTGTCCATGTTTGAATCAACAAGTTTGAATTTGAATGCACGTAAATCACCTGGTGCAATACTACGATCTGCCCTCAGACGCAGTAATGCCCACGCCCTGTCATCCTCATGCTCTGTAACATTGAGCTTGTTTTCTAGCAGCCAATCCCGAAGCATTCTTTCAGCGTTCATTACTGGCCTTTTCTTGTTCTTGATCCTGCGAGCAACAATGGCCTGTTTGTTTCCTTCATTTTTGGTAGCATATACTTTTGCTGCATCTGGTCCTGCTATTGCAAATCTGTCATTATAACCCTTCCAGGACTGCCCCCATCTTGGTATAATGATGTCAGTATTACCAAGATTAAAGCTGCATGGGATATCAACTGGATTCATCAAGTACGTGTCCGACCTGGCAAATATGTACACAACATCGTCGTTTGAATTATTGTGATGCTTCTGTCCATAGAAGAAGGCTTCCTTGAGCGAGTTTCCCTGACGAAAAATATTCTTCAGTGTATCGAATGGGTAGTTGCCAAATAAAGGTAAGTCTGATTGTTGCAACCAGGATAAGTCTGATTCCTCAAACTTTGATTGTGATGAAGTCATCATCATCACTTGTGTGTCCCCCTTATCCTTATCCAATAGTTCCCGAATATCATCTGGCGAATCCAAGGTTGCATTGCGCTCATTATTTCTACTGTTTGAAAAGGGCTTTTGGTGCAAGTCTGAGTACATGTGCATATACACTTCAAACTTTACCCATGGGTTCCTCGCGATGATATTATGCAAATATGCTTTCCA
>Ga0209652_1001590_pt1 | contig 18419 bp, 31 predicted proteins | sample SaaInl74LU_5_DNA_FD_184641 | JGI IMG/M metagenome (GOLD analysis project Ga0209652, IMG submission 184641) | Marine microbial communities from expanding oxygen minimum zones in the Saanich Inlet - ESP_74LU_5_DNA (SPAdes) (version 2) | ecosystem: Environmental > Aquatic > Marine > Intertidal zone... | reverse complement strand
TATAGGTTAAAACACACTTATAAGAACACTAAAAAGTCTAAGCATCAAAGCTATGTGCTTGATATTAAAGACTGGAAAGCAATTAAAGATTTATGGACTCAAATTGATACTACAAAAGCAGAGATCTTCCCATTAAAAGAACCACCTGAACCTTGGACTTCATTTGTTCATGATACAGATGTTACAATTATTAAGAAGGGTCATCCTCTTGCTTTAAAATCTTTTCCAAGAGACGAAACTGAAAGAGTGTATACAGTGCTCAATAAGTTACAAAGAGTAGGCTGGAAAATAAATAAAGATGTCTTTGCTGTATTTCAACAGTGTATGCGTATTGAAGAGGGCCTAAGCCCCTTTAAGTATGCTACAGAGGTTGATAACCAAAAGAAAAAATCTTTGTTAATTGAAGTAGAAGCAATTGAACAGATTGCCCTATCTAATTTAAACAACAACTTTTATCATGTATATAACTACGACTTTAGAGGTCGTATCTATCCAAATACAGCCTTCTTACATGAACAGTCAAGCGATAACGCAAAAGGTTTGCTTAAGCTAGGGGCAGGGTATCCCCTTGGAGAAAAAGGCATATACTGGCTCTCTGTGCATACCAGTAATTGCTATGGTAATGATAAAGTTAGTCTAGATGATCGCTATATGTTTGTATGTGAAAATATGGACTTATTTATCAAGTATGCTAAAGACCCTATGCGTAATAAAGAATGGATGAAAGTTGAAAAGCCATTCTCATTTTTAGCTTGTTGTTTTGAACTTAAGAAGATACTTGAATTTGAGCAAGGCGGTAATGATGTTGAAGACTATATTTGTAATCTACCAATCTATATTGACGGCTCAAATAACGGTGTTCAACATTTAGTTGCAATGTCTAAGGATGAGACTATTGCACCTCTAGTAAACTTAGTACCCTCTGAATTACCTGGAGATGTATATATGTACATAGCCAAGTATGTATGGGAAAAGTTAGAAATTTTAGATAGCTTATTAACTAAAGAAGAAAGAAATCAATTTAATGAAATCTATGAAAAAGCAAAATCGCTCCAGAAACTTTACACTGAGGCTCCTGAGCGTTCAGAAACAAAATCAATGGCACACCATAGTGCCCAGGAATGGCGAAACCAAAACCGAGGCATTCGCGAGAAGCTGTTTCCTAGATATTGGCTCAATATTTCCAACCCTAAAGATCAACGTAAGGTCGTAAAGCGAAATGTAATGACTCTCGGTTATGGCGGTACAGCCTACGGTATGGGTCAACAAATAATTGAAGACACTAGAGATATGTCAGTATACTTAAGAGATAAAGAACATCTCTGGGGCGCTATGCTAGGTGACTTAGTATTTGAAACTTGTTATGAAAAACTTCTTGGGCCAGCTGCTTTATTGCGTATGTTTCAGGATGTTGCTATGAGAGCAAATGAACGAGGTGAATTTTTATCTTGGCTTTCACCTATTACTAACTTTCCTGTTGTTCAGGGCTATCGTAAACCAATCGATAAGCGTACAAAATTAAAGTATGCCGATGAAGAGCTTAAGGTATCTGTACAAGCATGGGAAGAAGCGACTCTAGATAAAGACTCTCAAAAGACAGGTGCTGCACCAAATATTGTGCATAGTTTAGATGCAGTACACTTATCTATGATTGTACACTCTGCGCCTTATCCTGTATCCGTAGTGCATGATTCGTTTGGTTGTCATGCTGGTAATATGGAAGAAATGTTTAAGTTAGTTAGAGAAGAGTTTGTTAATTTATATAAGGTAGACCCTATAGTTGACATACTTCAACAGCTTAAAAGTGAAGACTTATTACCAAAGAGAGGTAATTTAGATATATCTGAAATTATTAAATCAGACTATGCCTTCTGTTAAATCTTGATTAAAATCAATAGACTTACCAGGGGACATTAAAGAACATACTTAGATATTATAGGTATGTAGTACGTTTAAACAAATAAACTTAAAGACTTTTAAAGGACAATATATAATGGCTATTCTAAAGAACGTTGAACTATTCTTTGCTAAACTTGACCCTAAGCGCCCTAACGCTACTTTCAATACAGAGAACCCAACATGGGAAGTTCAAATTCGAACAAAAGACAAAAAGCAAGCTGCAGAGTGGAAAGCACTAAACATCAATGTTAAACCAGATGAAGATTCAGATGGTAAAATGTTTTATAAAGCTACTCTAAAAAAGAAATCAAAAAAGAAAGATGATAGCCCTAACGAGCCAGTACAAGTGGTTAGCGGTACCCTAGAAAAGATCGAGCCTACCAAGATTGGTAATGGATCTAAGGCTAATGTTCGTTTATTTCAATATGAGTATGAAATGGCGGGTAAGAAGGGAATTGCATCTATGTTGATGGCTGTACAAATCACTAAGCTGAATGAGTATATTCCGAAGCCTCGTGATGATGACTTTGAAATGACTGATTTTGAAGTTAATTCTGTTGCTGAAATGAACAGCGATGCAAATGATGACGAAGACTTTTAAATAAATAAAATAAAGGGGATACTAGAAATGGTATCCCCAAAAAATTCAAAATTGGAGGTTTTATGGAAAAAGTTAAAGAAAGTAAAGCATGGGCTGTTGCCTTTGGTTTGAGTTTACTTGCAGCCATTGGTGTAGGTTGGGTTTTAAATTTAGTGGCTATTTTGAATGCTGCATTTAATGATGTAGTAATGAATACTGCAGAGCTTGCAATCAGGCTTGTAGGCATTTTTGTTATACCCCTTGGGTCTATTTTAGGTTTTTTCTAATGGTTGAAGTACAATTTAAAGTTAATCTTATTGAACCAGCATCTGCTAGATTAGTAAATGCAATGAACAATAAAGTCATTCTTTCTGAAGCCGGTGTAGAATACGTACATTTTACGCATGATGATATGATGATGGTTATTGGAACAGAAGATATGAATATTGAAATGCTAATTGAATTTTTAGCAGCCTACTGTGATCCTGTAACTAATATTGGTTTAGTTACACAAATAGTTCAATGGGAACCTGAATGGAATCGTGTATGAACACTTCTTTTGATCCAACTCGTTATGTATTAGAGTGTGCCTTAGCCGACTTAGAAGGTTCACTAGAAGCCTACGAACAAAATGATATTCATGTTCATGATTGGCGAGCGCATAAGGTGAGCATTGAAGAAATTAAAGAGTTTTTAGAAGGAATGGAAACACAATGAGTATTGTAAATTTTGATGATATGCACATGAAAATGGCAGGTCGTATTCAAGAATTAGAGTCTTTAATTAAACAGGCAGATTACCATTTGGAAGAATCAGCTAGAGACCCTGACAGAAATAACTGGATTAATCAAAAGTTAGTTAGAGATGATATTGCAAATTACTTTGAAAGGTATTACCCTTGAAACAGCGTACTGTGTATTTAGCAGGCCCAATGGAGCATGTTTCTCAAGAAGAGGCCGCTGGCTGGAGAGATCAGGCTACTTATGTGCTAGAACAAGCAGGTTGTGTTGTATTAAACCCTTGCCGTAGACTTCATAACTTTAGAAAAGAAGAAATGAAGAGTATTTTTGAGCTTGATTTGCGTGATATTGATGAATCAGACATTGTGTTGGCTCATCTTGATAACTTAAAAGAAATACCTCGACATGGCACAGCTATGGAAGTATTCTATGCTGCTTACGTTAAACGTATTCAAGTAGTAGCTTTTAAGTCTACAAAAAACGATGTACACCCTTTCTTTGAAGCCTTGGTAACAGAGTGGCGTAGTACAGCTAATAAAGCAGTAGATACAATTATTTCAAAGTATTTATGAAAACATATAAAATTACGTATTGCAGAGTTGAGAATCAAATCTTTGAATTCGAAATTAAAGCTGAAGATGAAGACGATGCAGCTAATATTGCTCGCTATACCTTTGATGAGTATGACTATCAAGATTACAAGGTAGTCCATGCAGAAGAATTCATTCAAGACATACAGGAGATCTATAATGCCTAATTGGTGTGCAAACGCAGTAGTTATTACCGCTACAGAGCATGAAGGTGCTCAAATGATTCGTAGACTTAACAATCACCTTGAAGAAAATGGTGGTCTAATGTCTTTCTTTCTTCCAATCCCGCCAGAACTAAACGATCCACGTACTGGTTCATTCGGTGGTGAAAATGCAGATGAAAAAGATGCGCTAAGAGAATCTTTACTAGAAAAGTACGGTTATTCAGGTTGGTACGACTGGTGTTTAGCAGAATGGGGAACCAAGTGGGATGCTAAACCAGATGATATGTTTTTCTCTATTGATGAAGATAGTATGGAAATCTACTTTGATACTGCCTGGGGGCCTCCAATCAAGTTCTATGAAGAACTCTTTGAACGTTTTAACTTTGAGGTTAATGCTACGTTTGTAGAACAAGGTGCTAACTATATCGGTTACTACGTTAACGGTGACTATCAAGTAGAAGATTTTATATCTGATGGCCTCGACTACGATGATGAGGACTACTACGAAAAGATAGATGAACGTTTAGAAAGTTACTTTGAGAATACAAACTATGCTCATCCCGCAACGCCAAACCACACAGGAGGTTGATATGCCTTATATCACTAAAAAAGATCGGTCAGATGTGAATGTAGATTATAAATACCGTATGCCTGAAACAGCAGGTGAATTGAACTATGTACTCACAACAGTTTGCCTTGACTACTTGAAAGTAAAAGGTGAGCGATATGCAACGATGAATGATGTTATTGGCGCTTTAGAGGCTTGTAAGTTAGAATTCTATCGTAGGCTTGTGTCTCCCTACGAGGATGTTAAAGTTGAAGAGAATGGAGATGTATATACATGAAGTATACCTACTATATATTTAATGGCCCGTTAGTATTAGATGTTTCAACTAGTATTGTTAGCTCACACCAAGAGTATGTGAGACTTTTTAAAAATATTAAGAACTTAGAAGTAGAAGTGGTTACATCAGATAAATTTGAAAGAGTTAAAAAGTTTAAGACAGAGGAAGGCTATACAATGTTGGCTAATACAGCGTTAGATGATTGGGAAGTTAAACAATTTGAAAAGTATCTTGCAAATAGTTATAACAAGACTATGCAAGGAGAACTAAATGTGAATCCCGGTAAGGTAGTGGAAAAGGATCATATTAACCCAACTCATTATAAAGGTGTAGCCGCTGGAAAGCAATACATTGAGTTAATGCAAGACCTATTAGAGGGGTATAGTGGCGTAGAGGCACATTTGTTAGGTCAAATCTATAAGTACTCTATGCGGCTAGGAAAGAAAGACTCTAAAGAGCAGGATGCCACTAAGATTTCATGGTATGCACAGTGCCTGGCTGACTATTACAAAACGGGTCAAGTTAAAACTGGTTGGCAATAACCAAGGGACATTAAAGATCAAAGTGACTATAGCTCAGTAGGATAGAGCAACAGCCTTCTAAGCTGTGGGTCGTAGGTTCGAATCCTACTAGTCATACCAAAAAATTAAGGATTAGTAAAATGGCAAAAGTAAAAACAAGTGGCAAGGTTGAGCGTAAAGCAATTAAAAAACGCACTTCACAAGGTGGTAGTAAGCCAAAGCGCTCTTCAATGAACAAAAGTTTTAAATCAGGATTTAAGAAAAATCGTGGCCAAGGGAAGTAATGAAACTTGTATTCGACATAGAGACCAATGGTCTTCTGGATAAGCTAGACAAGGTATGGATGATTCATACGTATGATTTAGATACTGGCATTGAAAAAACCTTTTGTGATGATGATTCAGAGTCAGAGTCAACAAAAGCAGGTCTGGACTACCTAGATAAAGCTGATACGTTAATTGGTCACTTTATTTTAGGCTTTGATATCTTTGCTCTAAAGAAAGTTTATGGCTGGTTTCCAAAGAAAGAAATAAAGTTAGTTGATACCTTGATTCTAAGTCAAGTACTTAACTATCGGCGCTTTTCAAATGGTCGCCATAACCTTGAAACATGGGGTGAGTCACTGGGTCACAAAAAGCCAGAGCATGAAGATTGGTTAAATTATTCTCCTGAAATGTTACATCGTTGTCGTGAAGACACACGAATTAACGTTAGAGTGTATAAAAGCCTAATTAAAGAGCTTTCTATGCAATCAGAAAAGAAAAAGCCATTGCTCAAAAAGTCAATACGAAATGAGCATGATACATTGCTCTTTTGTAGTATGGCTAGAGAGCGTGGCTGGCGATTTGATATTAACGCTGCAAATAAGCTATTAGCAGAGATGCGGTTAGAATTAAAGGCTGTTGAGGAAGAAATTAACCCACTACTTAAGCATAAAGTAAAGGTTATTGACAAAGAGCCTCGTATGCCAAAGTGGTTAAAGAATGGTAATTATGATGCGCATACGGCTAAATCTTTTAATGTTACACAAGAGTCTGGTAAAAAGGATAGACCAATTGCGGGTGCCTTCCAACGAATTGAATTTATTTCGCCTGACCTAGGCAACGTAGACTCTGTTAAGTTGTTTTTAGAAACTCTTGGTTGGGTTCCTGACGACTGGAATTGGAAAAAGATAGGTAGAGATTTTATTAAAGTATCACCTAAGTTAACTACAAGTTCACTTTTATTATTAGGTGAAATAGGTGAAAAGCTAGATAAGTATTATACTATACGCTCACGAGAACAAATCTTGTCTGGCTGGTTAAATGTAGTTGACTCTAATGGTTATTTACATGGCGACTGCTTTACAATAGGTACTCCAACATTTAGAGCAAGGCATAGTATTTTAGTTAATGTACCATCCGGTAATGCGTTGTATGGTAAAGAAATTAGAAGGCTATTTATTGCCTCAGAGAATCACACAATTATTGGTGCAGACTCTTCAGGCAATCAATTTAGAGCATTATGTCATTATCTTAAGAATGATGAGTATACAAACGAAGTTCTTAATGGTGATGTGCATCAAAAGAACGCCGATGTGCTTAGTTCTATTCTAGATGAGGCTGTGCCACGTAATCTTGCTAAACCCTTTATATATGCTTACTTGTTTGGTGGCGGCGGTGAAAAATTATCTCTTATTCTTAAAGGCAAAAGAGATAAAAAGCTAGGCAATACTGTTAAGTTAGAGTTTGCAAAGCGTATTCCCGGACTGCATGAATTGATTAAACGTATTAATAATATTTATCACAAGACAGAGTCATCAGGTAAAGCTTGGATTCCAGGTCTAGATGGTACTCGTGTATATTGTGAATCTGCACACAAGGCCCTTAACTATTTGCTACAAAAGTTTGAGGCTGTTACTTGTAAAGCGGCACTTTCACAAATTATGAAAAAGTTAGATGAAGAAAATATTCCTTGGAATCCGCTTATCTTCTATCATGATGAAGTTGAGTTTGAAGTTCCAAATGAATATGCAGAAAAAGCAGCCTTAATTGCTAAAGAGGCTTTTCGTGATGCTCCAAAAGAATTTGGTGCAATGATCATGGACGGTGAAGCAAAGATAGGTTTTGATTGGTATGATGTCCACTAAGGTAATAAAATGGAACAAAAAACAATTGGTCAGCTATTGCGTGAAAAATTAGATCTTACTGCATTAAAGGAAGAAAAAATGAATTGTTTAGAAGAATTAACAGTAGAGCGTATTGAGATACAAAAAGATTACGCTAAATTTCTTTTGAAAGAATTAAGCGTAGTAGACCCTGATGTAATGTTGGCAGGGGGCGCACCAAGAGACTGGGATAATGGTAAAGCGGCAAAAGATTTAGATATCTACATTCAAGGTAAAGAAAATGAAAGTAGTTGGTCAGTAGCTCATCGGGTTTGCCAGGTACTCTCAAGGTTTGACCTTAGCATAGAGCGTGTTGAAGATTCAGATTATGGTAGCCAAAGAGATAATGGCATCTCAGCAGTATATAACCTTAAGGCTTCAATTGTACCTGTTCAAATTGTTATTTGTGAAAAATCACAAGAGCAAGTGCTTGAGCTGTTTGATTGTTCAACCTCAAAGATTTATATGCGACAGCTAGGCTATATCTTAAAATCAAGTGAGTATGTAGTGGGTAAAAAGTATAAGACTTATTTCCTGCGTATTGATGCAAATCAAGAGTATAAAGAACGCATACGTGCCAAATTTCCAGATTATAAAGAGATTTATGTGTTATGAAAGAAAACCCCTCTAAGAAAAAACGTTATGACGATTTGTATATGCGCTTAGCTACTGAGGTGGCTCAGATGTCATATGCAAAACGCCGACAAGTAGGGGCTTTAGCCGTAAAGGATGGAAACATTCTTGGCTTTGGATTTAATGGAACACCTTCTGGCTTTCCTAACGAATGTGAGGATGAAGATGGTACAACCTTTGATTGGGTTCTCCATGCAGAGGTGAATTTAATTGCCAAGCTAGCAAAGAGCACAATGTCTCTTGAGGATGCAACTGTATATGTTACAACATCCCCTTGTATGACCTGCGCCAAAATGCTTGCACAATCAGGTGTAAAGCAAGTATTTTACCGTGATGCCTACTCAAAACAAGATGGCTTATATCTATTAAACAAGTTAAACATTGGAGTATCTCAATTATGAAATCTATCCGTAACACTTTTATTCATCGTGTACCTTCTGCAACTTACCATCATACTGTTGGTGAAAAGTATTTGTTCTTGGACTTTGTTGATCGTAATCGTACTATTAAGTACAAAGTTCGTTCTAAGGTAGGTAAAGTTCTTTTAGAACGTGTTAAACGTTTGGGCGTAAAGAAAGTAACATACCCACTATGATTGCATTGATTGATGGAGATGTACTTCTTCACCAATCAGTCTGGGATAAGACTTCTCTAGCTGAATGTATTGAAAAGCTAGAGGAGTTAATTACACATTGCCAAGAACAGGTGTTTTGTGATGACTATCTAATTGCTGTTGGTGGACCAAATAATTTTAGGGAAATACTTTACCCTATGTATAAACGTAGCTCTTCTAGAGAGAAAGCCAGACAAAACAAATCCGAGTTCTTTAATGACCTTAAAGAATATTTAACAGGGCGTGTTAATGTAGTGCTTTCTTACGGTTGTGAAGCAGATGACCTACTACGCATATGGGCTAATCAAGCTCGTAAATTTAATAAAGAATATATAGTTTGTTCAATTGATAAAGATTTAAAGTGTATTGTAGGAAAACACTACAACTTAGCTAAACAAATTATTGAAGATATTAATGAAGACTGGGCAGATAACTTTTATTGGAAACAAATTCTAATGGGAGATTCTGTAGATAACATTCCGGGTATTGAAGGAATTGGGCCTAAAAAGGCAGATAAAATATTAGAAGGTAAAAAAGATAAAGAGGAACGTAAGCAAGCAGTAATTGAAGCTTACAAAGTTGCGTACAATGATGAGTGGTATAGCTATCTCCTAGCAAATGGACGTTTAATTCACATTTGGAGGTATTATGACGACCACTTTAAAATCTAAAAAGGATAATGGGCATTGGGACTTTCCAGTACAATTAGACATTGACAAGTTCTTTGGATTTGTTTATCTTATTATAAATCAAGAGGCTAATATGATGTATATTGGTAAAAAGTTTGTAAAAGGTACAGGTAAAAAGAATCGAGGTATTGAAAGTAATTGGAAGACTTACACTAGCTCTAGTAAAGCAATTAATGATGATATTAAGCTAAATGGCAAAGATCATTATAAATTTATTATTCTTGACGGCTATACTTCAAGAGGTGGTGTAGGTTGGGCAGAGACTTGGTCGCAGTGTTACGTAGAAGTGCCTAGCAATAATCATATCTGGTATAACCGCTTTATTGATAAAGTTAGTTGGCGGTCTAGTGAGCATATAACTAAGAGGCATAAAAATAGATTGAATAAAATTTTAAAGGATTATAGATGTATAATTTAATTCTGTTTGCTTCAATATTTAGATTGACAGCAGTTGCTATTATACTGATACAATGCGGGTATATCCTAACAGATAGTGCCCAAGTAATTGCCTCTATTGATGTGTTACTCTTATCTTCTGGTTTAATAATTCTTGGTAATTTTTGTACTTATCTGATAAATTATACTTATGGGAAAAATAGTTAATAAAAATCAACCATGTTTAGGTAATGACTGCGGGAGTAGTGATGCTAGACAAATCTATGAGGATGGTACCTCATTTTGCTTTTCATGTAAAGGCTATTTTAAAAAAGAAGAGGACATATTGCAACCAGTTATAGAAGATAAACAAATTAAAACAAAATGGCCTTCTATTGAAGAAATAGATAGCTATGATACAAGAGGTTTTAAAGAACGCGGTATTACTAAAAAAGTTTCAGAGTTTTTTAAAGTTAAGGTAGGCTACGATATAGATGGTCAAATTGCAGAGCATTACTATCCTTATGGTTATCCAAAGGTTGAAGGCTATAAAATTAGAAAATTACCAAAAGAATTTTTATCAACTACAAAGTTAAATAGTCTATTTGGTCAATCTTGTTTTAATGGCGGTAAGACGCTTGTTATTACTGAGGGTGAGCTAGATGCAATGTCTGTTGCACAAGCTTGGTTTGATAAGTATGGCACCATTTATCCTGTTGTGTCTATTGCAGGTGCAGCGCACACAAAGTCTTTGTTGGCTCAACGTGACTGGATTCGCAACTTTGACAAAGTAATTCTTTGGTTTGATAATGACGAGGCTGGTCGTAAGGCCACAGAAGAAGCTGCAAAAATTATTGGTATTGACAAAGTACATATTGTTAAGACTAATGAGAAGGATGCCTCTGATATACTTACAAAGAACGGTGGCAAGTCAGTAATTGCTGCACTGTATGATGCAACAAAGTGGAGTCCTTCTGGCATTATTTCATCAGCAGATACTTGGGATCTTTATAAGGGTGAACAAAACGCTGAATATATACCTTATCCTCCTTTTGCAGTTGAGTTAAATAATAAAATTTATGGTCGTAGGCTTGGCTCATTAACGATGCTCACATCAGGCACGGGTATGGGTAAGACATCTTTTGTTAAAGAAGATCAGTATCACTTATTAAAAACAACTACAGACTTGATTGGCGTTTGTTCATTAGAAGAATCCGTTGGTGAAGCTGTTAAAAACATTATGGCATTAGAGGCTAATCGTAGGATTCAGCTACCTGATGTTACAATGACAGAAGAAGAAGAACGTAGTTATTGGGAAGCAACTATGGCTTCTAATAGGTTTGTTTTTCTTGACCATCAGGGTAGCGTAGGTGATGAATCTTTAATTAGCAAAATGGAATTTATGGCCCTATCAGGCTGTAAGTATATTTATTTAGACCACATTACAATTGCGGTGTCTGAGTCAGAAGACAATAAAGTCAATGGCGCAATTGATAAGATGATGTCAGACTTATTAAAGCTAGCTAAAAGACACAATGTATGGATTGGTGTTATATCACACTTAAGAAAAACCAGTAACAATCAAAAATCATTTGAAGAAGGCGCAATCCCTTCGGAAGATGACCTAAAAGGTTCTGGCGCTTTAAAACAAATTCCAATGCAAATCCTTGCTATATCAAGAAACAAAATGGAAACTGATTTAAATAAGCGTAATACTTCACACTTGTGGATTTTGAAAGACCGATTCACGGGTAGAACAGGGCCAGCGGGTAGTTATCAATTTATAGAAGTAACAGGTAGACTAGAACCTTCTAATTTTGTTTCGGTAGAAGAAGATAACTTTGACTTATGATTATTAAATTATATATTTTAAGCCCAGATGGAAAGTATATTGAGTATGATTATCCTGAAGACTGCTATGATATAGCAAAAGAAGATATGGAGGGTCTAACAAAAGAAGGTGTTTATTGCTTTTTATTTGCATCAATACCAGAGTTAGCAGACCATGTACATGAAGAATTATTATTAGAAAGACCATGTTTATGTTAAAGACAGAACAACAATTAGAAAGTTATTACAACTCAATTATTAAAAATTTTATTGATGAGCATGAAATTACTCATTTTTTAAATAAACCAGAAATATTTAAAAAGCATGATGATGAAGATCGTGAATGGTTAATTTTACGTTGGTTAGATGATAATGGTTGGGTAGAGGTAGAAAATGAAGACCTAGAAGAAAATACAGAAGTAATGGAATATGACATTAATTGGCCTTTTCCTACAACTAAACCAGAAGATACAGAATGAAATACAAAGGTATTGAAATTGATCTAAGTCGTGATGACTTACTTACTGACTATGCAAGAGACATGGTCATGGACTTTTACGCCGTAGATGGTGAAAAGTCGCCACAACACGTTTATGCTCGTGCAGCAGTTGCATGGAGCAAATTTAAAAATGTAAACGATCTAGCGCTGGCACAACGACTTTATGACTATGTGTCAAAAAAGTGGTTTATGTTTGCTTCCCCTGTACTATCTAACGCACCAGACGAAAATGCAAAAGCTAAAGGACTACCTATTTCATGTTTTCTTACCTACGTTCCGGACACGGTTGAAGGACTTATCTCTCATAGTTCTGAGCTGCGTTGGCTCTCTGTTATGGGTGGTGGTGTTGGCGGTCATTGGGGTGATGTCCGTAGTGTATCAGACGTTGCGCCTGGTCCTATCCCTTTTCTTCACACGGTAGATGCCGATATGACAGCTTACCGTCAAGGTAAGACAAGGAAAGGCTCTTATGCAGCATATCTTGATATTGAGCATCCTGATGTGCTTGAGTTTATTGGCTTGCGTGTACCTACTGGTGACAACAATCGTAAGTGTTTTAATTTACACAACGCTGTCAATATTTCTGATAGCTTCATGGAGGCCGTTAAGGAAGGCAAAGAATATGAGCTAATTGACCCTAAGCGTGGTAATACAGGTGAATGGGCAGATGCAAGGGCAGTTTGGCAAAAGCTACTAGAGACCCGATTTCGTACGGGTGAACCGTATTTAAATTTTATTGATACAGCTAACCGAGCATTACCACAAGCTCTTAAGGATCGAGGTCTAAAGATTCACGGTAGTAATCTTTGCAATGAAATTCATTTACCAACAAGTGAAGAACGAACAGCTGTTTGTTGTTTAAGCTCTGTTAATCTTGAGTACTATGACGATTGGTCTGATACTACAATGATTGCTGACTTAATCACTATGCTAGATAATGTATTACAGTACTTTGTGGATAACTGTCCTGACTCTCTATCCCGTGCTAAGTTCTCTGCTGAAAGAGAACGTTCACTTGGTCTTGGCGCTATGGGCTTTCATAATTATCTACAACGACATAATGTTGCATTTGGTAGTAGCAAGTCTGCGTTGTTAAATGAAACTATTTTTAATTTAATTAATATAGAAGCTACTTGGCAAAGTAAAGACCTTGCTAAAGTTCGTGGAGAGGCTCCCGATATGGAAGGTACTGGTATGCGTAATGCACACCTATTAGCTATCGCACCAAATGCGTCTAGCAGTATTCTTCTTAGTACCTCACCTAGCATCGAGCCTAATAAGGCTAATGCTTATACACATCGTACAAGGGCTGGTTCTTTTCTGGTTAAGAATGCGTATCTAAAAAGGTTATTAGCTAGTATTGATCGTGATACTCAAGAAGTTTGGAGTGATATTATTACTAATAATGGTTCTGTTCAACATCTACCATTTTTAGATGAGGCAACCAAAGAAGTATTTAAAACTAGTTTTGAGTTAGATCAGATGTCGATTGTTGATTTAGCTTCAGATCGTCAAAAATATTTATGCCAAGGGCAATCAGTCAATTTATTCTTCCCTGCTGGAGTTAGCCGTGAGGAAGTAAACAAGGTACACTTTAAATCTTGGGAAAAAGGTCTTAAAGGCTTGTATTATTTACGTACAGAGGCTAAGCAACGAGCAGAAAATGTTTCAAAGAAGGTTGAAGCGAATAAGTTAAAGAATGACGAAAGAACTATTATTTATGGTAAGAAAAGTTGCCCGTTTTGTAACAGTGCTAAGAGTCTACTTGAAGGTCAAAATATTATTTATGAGTATATCGATATTGAGGCTGAAGGTAAAACTGCTGCAGAAGTTACGGGTCGTCCGGATGTACGTACAGTTCCGCAGATCTATTTAGAAGGTAAGTATATAGGTGGTTTTAATGAACTACGAAGCTATTTTGCTAATCAACAAGAAGCCGCCACGCAAACTGAAGAAGATGAGTGCCGAGCATGTGAAGGATAATATTAAATGTCATTATTGAGTTTTTCTCAAACATACAAACCGTTTAAACATGAATGGGCTGTAGAACTAACAAAGAAACATGAAGAGATCCATTGGGTCGAAGAAGAAGCAGATTTATCTGAAGACGTAAATGACTGGAAGCTAAAGCTTTCTATGCAAGAGAAAGAGTTTATTACTCATATATTGCGTTTGTTTACACAGGGAGATGTTCAGGTAGGTCAGAATTATTACGACTTCCTTATTCCAAAATTAAAGAATAATGAAGTTAGAGTGATGCTAGGCTCTTTTGCTAGTCGTGAGGGTACACATCAACGAGCATACGCATTGCTAAATGATACACTAGGTTTGCCTGATGAGGAGTATCACAAGTTCCTTGAGTATAAAGAAATGTCTGATAAGATTGACTTTATGCAAAGTAACGATGCTAATTCTCAAACAGGTCTTGCATTAGCATTGGCTAAAGGTGTATTTAATGAAGGTGTTGCTTTATTTGCCTCATTTGTAATGCTATTAAATATGCAACGCTTTGGTAAAATGAAGGGCATGGGCACTGTAGTTGAATGGTCTATTCGAGATGAGACAGTACACGTAGAAGGCGGCGCTAAACTATTTAAAGAGTTTTGTGCAGAACACCCACGTATTGTTAATGATGAGCTTAAAGCAAAGATTTATGAAATGTCTAAACAAGTAGTAATGCTTGAAGACAAGTTTATTGATCTAGCCTTTGAGGGTAATAAGATTGAAGGCATTACTTCTGAAGAAGTTAAAACTTATATTCGATACATTACTGATAGGCGTTTAATTCAGCTAGGTTTAAAGCCTATTTTTAAAGTAAAAGAAAATCCGCTACCTTGGTTAGATTGGGTACTAAATGGTGTTTCTCATGACAACTTCTTTGAGAAACGTGTAACTGAATATTCTGTCAATGGTATGACAGGCACATGGGGATGGTAATGGCATATAGTCACTTGAGTTTGTACGAAGATTTTAAAAATACTGTATGTGGTCAAATTGAAAGTACTGATTGGTATAAATCAATGACTACTGATCAGGATAAGTTTAATGCCTATGAAGCTTGTAGTATCTCTATCCTAGATGCAGCAGAAAATGAAAATGAAGAAGCTTTTTTATATGAGTCCTTAAATATACTTCTTGATGAAAAAGCAAGAGAGTTTAATGTAGAGCGTCAACCTGAAATGTAATATGAACAAAGAAAGCAATAAAGAAAAAGAAATCTTGCACGACTTTGAAAAGGAAGAACGCAGATATGGAGAACGTCAAAAACATAATAGGATGATTCCATACAAACGTAATTATAGTAAACAAGATGTTTACAAGTTATTGGAAGAAGAGGAAGATAATAATGAACCTTGATGAATTATTAAAAGATAATTATAATAATTGGCATTTGTATAAGGTGTCAATAAATGATGTTTCTGGAGAAGGTTTTGATTTGGCACAAAAGATATTTCGACAGGGAGCAAGTATTATTGTACCAAATGTAAATTCTGAAAGGCTTAGTAAAGTTATCAGTGAGCTTTCTGGTTCTATGACTCGATACAAAGTAGTTCCTCAACCAACAATTCACCTAGAACAGGTAGATTTACTAATAAACTTTAATAAGGAACCACCTAATGGTCATGCAGCAAAACAAGTCTTCAATGTTCAATCTATTAAAGTCGAATCAGAAGACAGTAGCAAGACAACGACGTCGCCGAAACGAGGACGTCCAGTTCGGAGAAACACTGGCGAATAAAGGTATTATTCAGTTATGGGGCGAAATTACTGCTGAATCAATTTATCCAGCGGCTAGCCTAATGATGGAGTATAACTTTATGGATGAGGAAGATCAGCCTCCTCAAATTAGCTTGTTTATTGATTCAGTAGGTGGCGATGTGTTTTCTACATATCATCTAATTGATTTAATTAAACAATCTGAAATTCCTGTGGCAACTATTGGAATGGGTTGTATTGCCTCTGGTGGTGTAATGCTACTTATGTCTGGAACACCTGGACGTAGGTATATTACTGAGAACACTTATATTATGAGCCACCAGTATTCTACAATGATGGCAGGTAAAGAACATGAGTTAAAAGCCTCATTTTATGAAGTTGAACTTCAGTCAAATAAAATGATTAATCATTATCGTAAGTGTACTAAAAAATCTGAAGCTTATATTCGTAAGCATCTGCTCTCACAGTCAGATGCAAGTTTAAGTCCCTCAGAGGCTATTAAACACGGATTAGCGGATGAGATATTAAAAATATATTAACTTTAAAAAGGGGAGACTTTGGTCTCTCCTATTTTATTAAGGTGTTATTATGCGAGTATTTGTGTATTATAATTTACATAAGCATTGTTACAGTATTAAGTCTTTAGAAGGCAGTACCCGTGGTAAAGTAATTGATTATCGTGACGAAGTAGACTTAATAAATGTAGAGTTTAAAGTAAGCGAAAAAGGGCGTCAAAGAGTAATTAAAGAACAGAAGAAAAATGTTCATGCAGGTGTAATAGGTGAGTTAGTTAATCCAATGGCTTTGTATAAAGAGTTAAAACAAGTTTATTATAACCCATATACTAATAATACATTTGTTGAGGTTAAAACAAACAAACCTATTAAGAAGTCTGAATACGCTTTACTAAAAGATAAAAAGGTTTTTGCTGTAATATGAAACAACCATCTGGATATGTAATATATGAAGGCCCATCTATGTTGACGGGAGAGCCTATTGTTGCAATCTTAACCCTAAAATCAAAAAATGTAAAGACAGGTGATGTCTCTACTATCTGGTATTTACCTAAGAATACTAATCCATTAGACGCTATTAATACAGGCGAAGACGAGGCTGTATGCGGCAAGTGCCCACATAGAAAGGGGAGCTGCTATGTTACTTTATTTCAAGCCCCAAATAATATTCACAAAGCTTATTTAAAAAATGTTTACCCTAGAGCCAATCCTGAAGAAGTTTCTCATCTTGTGTCTAATGTTCGATTTGGCGGTTGGGGTGATCCTGCTAGTGTACCTGATGCTGTAAATAGACCTTTTGTTAAATCAAAAACAAAAGCAGGATATACGCATCAATGGAAAGCTAAAGGCTTTGATAGGCGTGTATTAGATTATTGTCAAGCAAGTATTGATACTGAAGGTGAAGTTGGGCTATTCCAACTTATGTATCCTCATAAGAAGTATTTTAGAGTTAAAGCAGAGAATGCAAGAAAGCTTCCTTGGGAAGTTCAATGCCCTGCTACTGTAAAAAATAGTACGGTTAATTGTAAAGATTGTGGGTTGTGTGATGGTAACAGCGCTAATGTTGTTACTGATGTGCATGGTTCAAAAAGTGTAGTAAACGTATACATGAATGGTTTAGGAAAGGCTTTTAAATGACAAAAGAAGAGTATGGCAAGTTGAAAACAGTTGCAAGGTTTTTAATGCACGCAGGAGAAGCAAACGATTATGATGATGAGTTTAATCGAGGTGCTAACTGGGCAGGTAATGTATTACTAGATGCGTTATCAGAGTTATATAAAGAACAACAAACAGCTGTATTGTTAAAACCACCACGGGGCTTAAACCTCTGTTCTTAATGTTTAATGTATATCACAAAGAAACAGATCTGTTTATAGATCGAATTCATTTATATGATAAAAAAGCAGCCGAGTATTTAGCTTGGTGTTTTTTCGGTAACAAAGTTTATTTAGTAGAGGTAAAACAGTAATGGCACATATGATTGACGAAACAACAGGTAAGGCAGCTATCGCATATAGGAATGATACTCCTTGGCATGGTTTGGGTCAACAGCTAACAGAAGATGCAAGTATTGATACTTGGACAAAGGAAGCTGGTCTTGATTGGGAAGCTCAAAGAGCAAATATCTATTACTCAACAGATATGGGAGCGCTAAATCAAAATGTAATGGGTTATCCTAAGTCACAAGTATTATACCGCAGTGACACTAAACAGCCGCTAGGTATCGTATCTCTCCGATATCAAGAAGTTCAACCCGTTGAAATTATGGACTTTTTTAAGACATTAACTGAAAAGTCTGGCTTTAAAATGGAAACAGCAGGAGCTTTGAGTGACGGTAAGCGTATTTGGGCTTTAGCTCAAGTTGGTGAAGGGGCTAATATTATTGGTAAGGATTTGGTAAAACCGTATGTACTACTCGCAACAAGTTTTGATGGCACAATGGCTACAACCGCTAAGTTTACTTCTGTGCGGGTTGTATGTAATAACACAATTACTGCTGCACTAGGAACAGGAGATTCAGGGACAATTCGTATTCCGCATCGTGAAAAGTTTGATGCTAACTC
>Ga0209652_1001588_pt1 | contig 18437 bp, 19 predicted proteins | sample SaaInl74LU_5_DNA_FD_184641 | JGI IMG/M metagenome (GOLD analysis project Ga0209652, IMG submission 184641) | Marine microbial communities from expanding oxygen minimum zones in the Saanich Inlet - ESP_74LU_5_DNA (SPAdes) (version 2) | ecosystem: Environmental > Aquatic > Marine > Intertidal zone... | reverse complement strand
TCGGAAAGTTTTATCTGCCGGACGATTATTCTTGAAACGGTGCCTAAATTGAAAAGTGATTAAACTCGAAGCCAGTATACTTTGAGGCGCGAGTGTTTCAAAACTAAAAGGAACCCCCAGACTCCAATTCACTCCTGTACCTATCAAGTTGAACGATCTGAACAAGGGCGTTTCACCAAAGGTTTGCGCAGCTGAAAAACGAAGACTTGTTTTCCCTTTTCGCGCAAAAGAATAGTGGTAATCGACCTGAGCTTGAGCTCTCCAGTCTTCCACTTCACCTCCATTTTCTGCGAATGTGCGTTCTAAATTTACTTGCAACACAGGGTATTTATTGGCGAAGCTGATGACCCTATTTTTAGTTACAGCAATTTGTTCTCTGAAGGCAAAACGCAGATTTATACCAGCCTTCAGCACATTAAATTGGTCTTTTTGTAAAGTGATGTTTTCATTTTGCTCTTCCAGGAAGGTGTACCCTCCAGTAGTTTGAATGAACTCCTGAGCAAGATAAACTCGTGCTTTCAACCAAAATGGGAGGCGTGTAGTGAACGAAGCTTGCACTTGTTCTCTTCGGTCCATGGCACGCGTAAAAAGTTTATAGGCTGATGTGGGCGATAAAAACGACTCTTCAAAAAGGTGATGTGCTCCTCTTTCTAGCACATCAGAGCTTGCTTCGAGGCGAAAAACCCTTTCTTTGGATCGGTCGCCTTTAATGTTCATACCCACTCCACCTTTGAAAAGGCGATCTTTAAAACCATAAGCTCCATAAGCATCGAACTGTATCCAAGAGCTTACCTTATCGTTGGTTTCGAGGCCCATCCCTAGTCTGAAACCTTCAAAATCATTCGCTGCCAATATTTTGTTTAGGTTGATATTGAATTTTCCAACAGGATACCTGCCCGTTGCCAAAGCGTTGAGTATGGTGGGAAATCTCGAGAAATTCTCCGCTTTCCCCAAACTGTCTATGTACTCATAGGTCCTCGCCTCTTTTGCATCAAATTCATCTCCTCGAAAACGTTGGAGTATAGAATCTTGATTGGCCTGAAGGTCTACTTCAACGGTGGCGTAGCCTAGATCGCGCTTTTTTAAGTCTGGATCGAGGATGATTTCGGAAACATAAGACCTCCCGATACCGATCATTTTCGCATTGTCAAGATTAACGTTGTTAAACAGAATAAGCGAATTGAGTTGAACTGGAAACCACTTTCGTTCTTCGATTTTTTCATAGCGTTGACGCACCTCAATATCCATTCCTCCCACATCCTTTGTGGGTTCAGCAATCACATTTCTTAGCGCATAATCACCTCCGTTGATGTAAAGCAAACCCTTCAAACCGCCTGCTCCCGATTTTACACTCGGTTGAAATTCGACAACAAAAACAGAATCCACCTCCGTAATCAAGGTGTCTTGCATGGTGTAGACGTATTCTTTTGGGGCCACGGGGGAAATCGGACTCAAATAATTGCTTCCTAGAATACTCACTTCCGTCTTGTAGAAACTGAACGACTGTAATTGTGACGCCAGCAAAGTAAAGTCCACGTTTTCTAGTCCAGAAATGCGACTCGCAATCACCTTTTCATTATTTCTGTCTGGCGGAATGTAGCTTCTTTCCGTCACCGACTCTGTGAGGAACAAGTGCTTATCGCTAAAGAACTGGATCATATCTTGGCTGCCCGAATCGAGTTCTTGAATGCGTTCAGGGTGGGCTATTAAGGCCGAGTCCAAGGCGGCCGTGAAGACCAGTTTATTGTAGGTTTTACAATTGAACTTCACCCCTTTTTCAGGGTTATTGAGGTCGCGATTATCGATGACCTTACGAATGAGTCGAAGCGCAGGGTTGTCGTCGTTCTCCACAATTGCAGTAGCTACTCTAACCGTTATTGGTGAGAGGTAGACATCGGGCAGCACCATTGATTCCACCTTTATCTTCTTCGCCTCAAAACCCACAAAAGACAAGCGCAGTTCGTCGCCAGGAGACGCCGAAATGCTGAATTTACCATCAATATCGCTTGAAACACCTTTTCCTTCACTCAAGTTCACCACACTCACAAAGGCGAGTACTTGCTTATTTGAAGCATCAAACACGCGCCCAATGACCTGCTCTTGGGCCTTGGCCTTTAGACCGAAAACCATACATAGCGCAAGGCAGAAAGAAGCAGTGAAAGTCCTCGATTTGTGGATTAGGTCTTGTAACTTTGAAGTGTGGCTCATGCTTTCAAAAATATCGTTCGTGTACTTAGCTTGCGCAAAATATTAAATGGATTGCTTCTTTGGACAAGTTATCACCTTTCTCGTGTCTTAAAAAAATCAGTTCATCGAGGCATGCCCATGAGCATTGCTATTGAGCCCACCACCGCCTGTAATTTAGGCTGTCCAGAATGTCCTTCGGGTTTGAAAAAATTCACTCGTCCCACAGGTAATTTAAAAAAAGAGCGCTTCCATCAGCTCTTAGACGAACTCGACCGCCATTTAGTTAACATCACGTTTTATTTTCAGGGTGAACCTTTTATAAATCCCAACTTTTTAGACTTGGTGAAGATGGCTCATGAGCGGAAAATCTTCACTTCAACCTCCACTAACGCCCACTTTATTTCTGCCGAAGTGGCTGAAAAAACGGTTGCTTCTGGCCTCGATCAGATGATCATTTCCATCGATGGCACCACGCAAGAAGTTTATGAGAAGTACAGAAAAGGTGGATCTTTAGAGAAAGTGCTTGAAGGCAGCAAGCAGATGGTCATCGCGAAGCAAAAACTCAAAAGCCCTACCCCGAAGCTCATTTTTCAATTTCTGGTGGTTGCACCCAACGAACATCAAATTGAAGATGCCAAGGCCTTAGCCGAACAAATGGGCATGGACGAAATTCGCTTTAAATCTGCCCAACTTTACGATTACGAAAACGGCAACCCCTTGATGCCTCAAAACGAGGATTACAGCAGGTACCGCCTGGGCGCAGACGGCAAGTGGAAAATTAAGAACAAACTCTTGAATCAATGCTGGAAAATGTGGCATTCCTGTGTAGTAACCTGGGATGGGAAAGTTGTTCCCTGCTGCTTCGACAAGGACGCTCAACACCCCATGGGCAGAGCAAATGAAGGTTTCAAAGCCGCTTGGCGAGGTGAGGAATACCATCAGTTCAGAACGCAGATCTTGAGTGGCCGTGATCAGCTTGATATTTGTAAAAACTGCACCGAAGGCACCAAAGTTTGGATGGAAGCCTGATTGGCATTAAATATCCTTCGCAGGCCTTCTACCTTTACTCGATTGTTAACTTTGTGAGAAGTGCTGCAGAACGAAGAAAATATCAAGAAACAATTGAGTTGGAAGAAAATCATCCTCCCCATACTCATTGGACTTGGTGTAAGTGTTTATCTTCTTGTTAGCGACCTGAGTAAAGTGTCTTTTCAAGAAGCGCTTGGCACTGAAAAAGGAACGCATGCCTGGGTTGATAGCAATGGCAATAACAAAGTTGATTTATCTGACCGCAGCGAATTTATTCCAAGTGAACAAGGAGCTTACGTAGCAAAAAAAACCAAAGACGTTATTCTTGAATACGAGTGGAGTTTTGCCGCCATCATGTCGCTTTTTGGAGCCTTATTCATGCTCGTTTTGCGCGATTTCTTTTATATGTACCGCATTCGGGTTTTATCAAACGGTCACCTTTCTTGGCGAAGCAGCTTTGACGTCATCATGCTTTGGGAGTTTGCCTCAGCCCTCACCCCAAGTGTGGTTGGAGGAAGTGGTGTTGCTGTTTTCATCCTAAATAGGGAAGGCATGAATGTAGGAAAGAGTACCGCCACGGTAATGGTTACCGCTCTAATGGATGAACTCTTTTTCATTCTCATGGTTCCCATGCTCTTTTTGGCTGTAGGCATGGACGATCTTTTTCCAGACTCTGCTGCCTTTAGCGCTTTTGGTGCCAATTCTATCAAAGGCGTTTTCTGGGCAGGCTACGTGGTTATTGTTTTGTTAACCAGCATGATTTTACTCTCGCTCATTTCTTACCCTAAGCGAACCAAGCGCATTTTGGTAGGCATCTTTAGCTTCCGCTTACTTAGAAGATGGCAGAAGAAAATGGCTCAATGGGGCGATGAGATGATTGTTTCATCCCAAGAATTAAAGGGACAAAAATTAGGGTATTGGTCGAAGGCCTTTGGAGCTACTATTGTCAGCTGGACGGCCCGCTATTTCACCTTAAACTTCATCTTTTTGGCCTTTATTGGAGGCTTTGATCACTTGCAGGTGTATGGAAGGCAATTGGTAATGTGGGTCATCATGCTCATCAGCCCTACTCCCGGCTCTTCAGGAGTTGCAGAATTGGCCTTTAGTGTGTTTTTCGATTACCTCGTTCCTGGAGGTTTATTAGCCATCGCCACCGTGCTTTGGCGCTTCCTCACCTATTTCCCATACCTCATTGCGGGAACAATTGTACTCCCGGGCTGGTTAAGAAGAACAGCAAAAAGAAAGGTCAAGGCGTAATCAGCCCATGGCAGTTTCGTATCTTGCAAGAGCACTAAAAAAGCGTATTTTCATTTATGCCCGAAAAGATGAAATTTGGCACCAAGGCCGTTCATGCCGGCGTTGAGCCAGACCCAAGTACCGGAGCCATTATGACTCCAATTTATCAGACCTCAACTTACGTTCAAGAAGGTGTTGGTAAGCACAAGGGATACGAGTATGCCAGATCACAAAACCCAACTAGAACACAACTTCAAAACAGCCTAGCCGCGCTTGAAAACGGCACACACGGTTTGGTTTTTGGATCGGGATTGGCGGCCATTGACGCCGTGCTCAAACTTTTGGAAATGGGCGACGAGGTGATCAGCACAAACGATCTTTACGGCGGAACGTACCGTATTTTCACCACGATTTTTGCCAAGTTTGGGATCAAATTCACCTTTATTGGAATGGAAGATGCTACTGCAATTGAGCAACACATCACTCCAAAAACAAAGCTGATTTGGTTAGAAACACCCACCAACCCAATGATGCGTGTTGCAGACATCAAGGCCATTGCCAAGATCGCCAAAAAACACCAAGTGCTTTTCGCCGTTGACAATACCTTCGCCACACCCTACTTGCAAAACCCACTCGATTTAGGAGCAAGCATTGTGATGCACTCAGCCACTAAGTATTTGGGCGGACATAGCGACACGGTGATGGGTGCGTTGGTGGTGAAAGACGATGAATTGGCGAAAAAACTTTACGCCATTCAAAACAGTAGCGGCGCTATTATCGGTCCGTTCGACTGCTTCCTCGTACTTCGTGGAATTAAGACCTTGCACTTGCGCATGAAGCAGCACTGCATCAACGGAATGGCCGTGGCAAAGTACCTCACAAATCACCCCAAGGTTGGAAAAGTACATTACCCCGGTTTAGAAGATCACCCCATGCATCACATCGCCAAAGAACAAATGCGCGATTTTGGAGGAATGGTATCGTTCAGCTTGAAGAATGATGATTTGCAAGCAGCACTGGATGTACTGGCTAAAGTTAAGATCTTTGCCTTGGCCGAATCATTGGGCGGTGTGGAATCCTTAATTGGACACCCCGCCACCATGACCCACGCCTCCATCCCGAAGGAAGAAAGAGAAAAAATTGGCCTTAGCGACAGCCTGATACGTTTAAGTGTTGGGGTTGAGGACAGCGAAGATATTATTAGAGATTTAGAACAAGCATTAGCGGATTAAGAAAAACAGTAAGATGAATAAAGAGGAACGAATCGCCATTATTGGGGGCGGACTAGTAGGGAGTTTGCTCTCCTTGTATTTCGCGAAAAAAGGATTTGACGTTGACGTTTACGAGCGTCGCAAAGACGAGCGCAAATCGAGTTATGGTGGCGGTAGATCCATCAACCTGGCACTATCTGATCGAGGCTGGAAAGCGCTCGAAGGTGTTGGGATGGGCGATGATGTGAGGAAAATGGCCATCCCCATGCAGAAACGCATCATGCACGATGTGGAGGGCAACATCACCCATCAAGCCTATGGCAAGAACGGACAAGCGATTTTTAGTGTTCCCAGAGGCGGTTTGAACTTGATTCTCCTCGAAAGAGCAGATGAACACCCCAATGTAAGTTTGTTCTTTGAGGAGCGCTGTAAGGATATCGACTTAAACACCAACACCATCACCTTTGAAAGAGGGCCGAATAAAGAAATTCACCACGAAAAATACGACCGCATCTTTGGAACCGATGGGGCTTTCAGTAGCGTTAGAATGCGTTTGATGAAGAACGATCGTTTCAATTATCAACAAACGTACTTGTCTCATGGATACAAGGAACTCGAGATTCCAGCAGGAAAAGACGGCGATTTTCAAATGGACCCTAATGGCTTGCACATTTGGCCAAGAGGAGAATACATGATGATTGCGCTCCCGAATCCAGATAAGAGTTTTACTTGTACCCTCTTCTTTCCTTTTGAAGGGAAAACTTCATTTAGCAGCTTGAACTCCAATGAACAAATAAGTGCCTTTTTCCATGAACAATTCGCAGACGCCCTCCCTTTAATGCCCAATTGGATGGAGGATTACAAAAACAACCCTACTTCTTCCTTGGTTACCGTGAGCACCTATCCTTGGCATTTTGAAGATAAGGTTTGCCTGTTGGGCGATGCTTCTCATGCTATTGTTCCTTTTTACGGACAAGGAATGAACAGTGGTTTTGAAGACTGTACCGTTTTTAACGAGCTCTTCGAAGCAATGGATGGAGATTGGGCTGAAGTGTTTGAAGCCTTCACCAAAAAGCGTCAACCAGAAGCCGAGGGAATTAAAGAACTCGCCTTGAGAAACTACATTGAGATGCGCGATAAAACTGCAGATCCCATGTTTCTCCTTCAGAAAAAAATTGAGGGTAAATTCTCGAGCTTGTACCCCGATTTATGGACTCCTTTGTACTCTTTAGTTACCTTCAGTCATGTGCCTTACAACGAAGCGCTTCAACGCGGAGATTTTCAAGATGCCATCATGAAGCGTGTCATGAATCGTGAAGATATCTTTGAGGTGTGGGATTCGGCTGAAATCATGGAGAACATTAAAACCGAATTGGAGAAAAGCACAACAATGGCTTGATTTTGACGTACCTATTATATATGAAACGCATCGTCCTTCTTTTAAGTCTTGTTTTGTTTTTTCTGGCTGATGCTCAAGCTCAGCGTGGAAAACAGCTTTCGCCATTGCTCAACCTGAACAGTGGGAATTACCAGAATAAAGGTTGGTTGTTCGCTCCCGGCTTGACCTACACCATTCCTCGAGCTCACGACGACTTTAGTTATCGGGTAGACAATAATGAAGGCGTTTTGGACACCCTTTATTCGGGCAGTTTTGACGCTAGCGGGAAAATTGGTGCTTATTTCGGAATTGGTCGCTTTCACTTTTTCAAGCAAAACACCTTTGTGGATTACATCGACTATGGTTTAGCTTACAAAATGCTTCGAGGGGAAGAAACCTTTGAAGGGATGATGCGTCAAGAGAACACGCTTGTGCCCACCTCGAATACCGCTTATTTCAACAGACACAACGCCAGTCTTTTCTTCAACGCTTACAAGATTGGTCAGTTGAGCGATTATACTTGGATCCAAGGAGGTTTAGGTTTGAATGCCGATTATGCTGTGAGCGAGAAGTATGAAACCACCGGATTAAGAACCTTTTTGCTTGAAGAACAGGCAGATCCCTTTCAATTTCAGGCGCATGCAAGTTTCGGCTTTGGTTACAAAGCAGAACGCGGAGTGCTCTTAGTTGCTAGTGTTGAAACGCCCATTTTGAATTTTGTTCCCTTGTATGACGGGAAGTCGACCTTGCCCATGTTTAGCTCCAGGTACCGTCCTATTATTTTCACCCTTCGCATGATGTTCTTCAGCAGAACCAAAGCTGCTGATTGTGTGGGGAGTAATGACAATCCGAGAGAAGCCGATTTATGGGGGCGCGACATGAAGCGAGGTGGAGGAAAGGAGAAAAAGCGCAAGCGCAGATAAACCTAGGGGCTCCTATTTAGGGGCGTCTTGGCACAGTTCTACCAAAACGCGATTGCTCGATTTAGGATGGAGGAAAGCAATGATTTTTCCGTCTGCTCCCGCCTTCGGTACTTTATGAATCATGGTGTATCCCAGTTTTTGTAGGCGAGAAATTTCTCCGTAGATATCAGATACGTCAAATGCGATGTGATGAATACCTTCCCCTTTCTTATCAATGAACTGGGCTATTGGACTATCTTCAGACGTGGCTTGTAGGAGTTCGATTTTGCTATCACCTATCATAAAAAAAGAAGTCAAAACTCCTTCCGAAGCGACTTCTTCCCTTTTATAAGGTGTTGTTCCGAGGAGGTCTTGAAAGATCTGTTCAGAAGCAGCTAAATCTTTTACGGCAATGCCCAAGTGTTCAATCTTATTCATGATCACAAAGTACGTTACTTTTTCACAATCGATTGGCCAAAATGGCGATCGAAATTAACATAGTACCTTCCTTCTGGGAGGTCGTTTATATTGAAATAATCGCCATTACCTTTTCCAACCAAGACTCCGTAAACATCGAAAATCTCAAATTGCGTCACACCACTGAATCGAAGCACATCACTCACCTTACTGGTTAAGATGCTTACTTCCGCCAATTCAGAATCGAATTCCATCTTTGCTGAATAGCGCATGCCTACCGGATCGTTTTGTTTCACTCTAAAAATGTTTTTTCCATTATGCAGAGGCACTTCCAAGCGGTATTGGTGCTCTCCTTCTTCTCCTATTCCGCGAACAGTTCCCACTTCAACCCACTTGTTCCACTTGTACTGCTCTACAATGTATGGTATTGGACCTACTTCATTAGTTGTAGTCCACATCATAACATTTTGCTCCAAACGGCTTGAAACAAGGTCAAAAGTACTTCTAGGGGCGATGGCTTCTGGGTTAATGATTTTGACATCGCAATTGTCTTTTGAACGAATGACCACTTCAATCGCTGCGCCTTCACTAAAGCCATAAAGCGACAGATCTACCGCAAATGCAGAAGAGTTAAGTTCATCAGATGAAACTGAACCATTGACGAGTACTTCGTAAATGCAGAAACCTACTCCGTCTGGGGCGAAGGCATTCTTAACGTAAAGATCTTTTCCTTGGTAAACCCCTTTTATTACGAGGGCGTCTGCAGATGCAGTGAAGGAGAAGAAAAGAAAGGTAAGTGCGCAAGAAAAAAGGTTTTTCATAGCTAATATATGGGTGAACTTTGTGTGTGATGTAAAGGGGAAAAGCGGGTGAGTGCCTTGTATTATGTTTGTTTAATCGGTACAATGTTATTGATTACCGACTTCAACAATTTAATACTTCTAAGGGTATGTTCTGCATCGTGTTCTGAACGCATTACGAACTTCCGTTGGTTCACTTCGATGGTTTTAACATAATGGTACATGTATTCTGTTCCATCCGGTAAAATGGCCTGATAGAGCAAAGAGTTTTCTCCTTGATCATAATACTTGTAGGTAAACAATTGATCGTTGCTTAATTCAGACTTCACATCTTCAATGCTCAGTTGATCTTCGGAAAGAATAAAACTAAGTTCTCCATTAATGTGCACTTCGAAATAGCCGAATTGTTCGTTGAATGAAATTTCGGGCAATACCTCAATATTTTCAGGCAGTGCATTTTTCAAAGCCAATGGCAATCCTTTGTTTTCGAAAGAAAGTAGTTCATCTTTTGGTTCAGCAGGCTCGTTGACCAACTCTGAGCTACATGCCGAAATAAGAACGACCAAGCTAAAGGCGAGAAAGTGAATTAATGGCTTCATTTTTATCAGTTATTTCTTACATCATACGCAAGTGAATGAAAAAAGTTCATCTCGCTTATCTTTGCTTCATGAATTTAGACCTCCACGGAAAGAAAGCCTTGGTTTGCGGAAGCTCTCAAGGTATTGGTTGGGCAACAGCTCAAGAACTAGCAGCACTTGGTGCTAGTATCGTATTAATGGCACGAAACGAAGATAAATTGAAAGCCCGGGTGGCAGAGCTCCCAAGTGGTGAAGGACAAACACACCATTATGTTAGTGCCGATTTTGCTCATCCTGAACAGGTAAAAGCTGTGGCCGAAGCTTTGGTAGAGCATCATCAGATACACATCTTAATTAACAATACTGGAGGACCAGCAGCTGGTCCGGCACATACTGCCGACATCCAAGACTACCGCATGGCCTTCAACCAGCACCTAATTTGCAATCAAATATTAGCATCAACGCTTATTCCTGGGATGAAGGCAGCTGAATATGGTCGAATTGTGAATGTAATTTCCACTTCAGTAAAACAACCGCTACCAAATTTAGGTGTATCGAACACCATTCGCGGGGCGGTTGCCAATTGGAGTAAGACCCTTGCAAATGAGCTCGGTATTTTTGGAATAACAGTGAATAATGTTCTTCCTGGTGCAACAGACACCGTTCGTTTGCAACAAATCGTTGATGGGAAAGCTGCTAAAACAGGAGCCTCTTCAGAAAGTGTGAAGCAAAGCATGGCCGATGCCGTACCTTCTAAGCGAGTTGGAAAACCCGAAGAGGTTGCTGCTGCCATTGCCTTTCTTTGCTCTCCATCTGCCGCATATATTAACGGAATCAATCTTCCTGTTGATGGAGGGAGAACAAAATGCCTGTAAAAGCACAAAGTGTATAAAAAACACTTTTATTGATTTTATTGGCACTCCGAAAAGTGATTCGCTAAGTGCTGTTAATTGTGGAAAATAGGCCTGTATACATCGAAATTTTTGGTCTAAATTTGGCCGCATAAATCCAAAATGTACCAAATATGGCACACCGTTATCAGGCTCAAATAGATGCCTTTATGGAATCCGTGAAAATGAATCATGGACATGAAGCAGAATTTCTGCAAGCAGTAGAAGAAGTTGCCGAAGCGGTTATCCCCTATATCGAGGAAAACCCGAAATACAAAAAAGCGAAAGTCCTGGAGCGCTTAGTGGAACCAGAACGCACTATCCTTTTCCGAGTTCCATGGATCGACGATCAAGGTGAAGTTCAAATCAACCGCGCTTACCGCGTTGAATTTAACTCTGCTATTGGACCCTACAAAGGAGGTCTTCGTTTTCACCCCTCAGTGAACCTCAGCATTTTGAAGTTCCTAGGCTTCGAGCAAATATTTAAAAACTCACTTACTACACTCCCTATGGGCGGTGGTAAAGGTGGTTCTGACTTCGACCCGAAAGGGAAATCAGACAATGAAGTCATGCGTTTTTGCCAAAGCTTCATGACAGAATTGGCTCGCCATATTGGTCCAGATACCGACGTTCCAGCAGGAGATATCGGTGTTGGTGGTCGTGAAATTGGCTACATGTTCGGTCAGTACAAGCGTTTGCGTAACGAGTTTACTGGTGTACTTACTGGTAAAGGTCGCAACTGGGGAGGTTCATTGATTCGTCCAGAAGCAACTGGTTACGGAACTGTTTATTTCGCTCAAGAAATGTTGGCCACCAAGAACAAGGACTTCAAAGGAAAATCAGTGGTTATTTCTGGTTCTGGAAACGTTGCTCAATACGCAGCTGAGAAGGTCATCCAACTTGGAGGAAAAGTACTCACCATGAGCGATTCTAAAGGATACATTCACGATACCGATGGAATTGATGCCGATAAGTTGGCTTGGATCATGGATCTTAAGAACAACAGAAGAGGTAGAATTTCTGAGTATGCAGACCAATACCCAAGTGCTTCTTTCCACGAAGGAAAGCGTCCTTGGAGTGTGAAATGTGACATTGCACTTCCTTGCGCAACTCAAAATGAGTTGAACGGAGACGAAGCAAAAGCATTGATTAGCAATGGATGTATGTGCGTTGCTGAAGGAGCAAACATGCCTTCTACACCGGAAGCCATTGCTGAATTCCACGCGAATCACATTTTGTTTGCACCAGGAAAAGCGTCGAATGCTGGTGGTGTGGCTACATCTGGTTTAGAGATGTCACAAAACTCTTTGAGAATGTCTTGGACACGCGAAGAGGTTGACAGCAAGCTACATGCTATTATGGTGAATATCCATGAGGCTTGTGTGAAGTTTGGAAAAGAGGGCGAGCATGTTGACTACGTAAAAGGAGCCAACATTGCCGGATTCGTTAAAGTAGCGGATGCGATGCTCGATCAGGGTGTTGTTTAAGCTTGAATATAACATTTGAAAGAAGCCATCTCTAGTTTTAGGGGTGGCTTTTTTGTGTTTACAAACTGAGGGGGTGCATTCACAAAATGGGCTTCAATTTTTTTTGTGAGCAAAGAGAACATCACGACCTTCGAAACGCTGGATGGTAGGCGGGGGTGGGGGGCTAGGGTGGGGCCCGCAAGGGCCTAGTCATGTTGGGTCGCAAAGCAACCTTTTTCGAAAATACAAATTAATCCTTCATCCAAATTCAAGTGAACTTCCTTTTTCATTTTCTCCTCCATCACAAGGAGAATACCTTACATTTGTAGGTAAATTCTTTAGATATGTACAACGGACTCGTTCACGCGCACAGCGGACTCAGATGGATTGCCATTTTCTTGCTCATTTTTGCGATTGTTAAATTTTTCAGCGGTAAAGCCGGAGCCAAAAGTTTTTCTCCTAGAGATAAGAAAACTGCGCTTTTCTCTATGATTGTTTTGCACTTGCAACTCGTTTTAGGATTAGTTCTTTACTTCATGGGCAACTTCCCTGCACTGATGAAAGAACGCGGAATGGGCGATGCCTACGCTCGCTTCTACGGCATGGAACACATCTTGATGATGGTGATCGCCATTGCACTCATCACTTTTGGATACAGTTCAGCAAAACGCATGAGCATCGATGCCAAGAAATTTAGTCGCTTGGCCTACACCTACTTGGTTGGTTTTATCATCATCATGGCGGCAATTCCATGGCCTTTCCGTAAAGCCTTGGAAGCAGCTTGGTTCTAAATTGAAAAGACCAATGAAAAAATCATTTGTACTCGCTCTTTTTTTCGGCTTGATGGGGCTCTTGGCCTGCGACAATGCTACATCACCCCAAGAAAAAAGAAGCAATAATGGTGGAGCTCCTCAGCCCGATATTGATGCCCTTTACGATATGAAGTGCGGCATTTGTCATGGAAGAGAAGGAAACCTGATGGTTGGCGGTGCGCCAGACCTTAGCAAGTCTACCCTAGATTTACAAGGACGCATTCAAATCATCACTTACGGAAAAAATACCATGCCCCCTCAAAAAGACTTGCTAAGCGCTGATCAGATTGAGGGTCTTGCCAAATACATCGAAAAATTCAGATCGAATTGAGCACGCTACACGAAACAGCTAAACGCCAAGAAACTTGTGTTCTTGTGGGAGTAATTACCCAAGAACAAACAAAAGAACAACTCGCGGAATACCTCGACGAGCTGGCTTTTCTTGCCGAAACAGCAGATACACATTGTATGAAGGTGTTCACTCAAAGCCTCACCAAACCAGATAAACGAACATTTTTAGGTTCTGGTAAAATCGAGGAGGTGAAGGAATATGTGGAAGAGAACGAAATCGACATGATTATTTTTGACGATGAGCTATCCCCTTCACAACTTCGAAACCTGGAGAACTTCATTCCTGAAGTGAAGATTCTTGACAGAAACAACCTTATTCTCGACATCTTCGCTGCGCGCGCCCGCACTGCTCACGCAAAAACGCAAGTGGAATTGGCGCAATATCAATACCTCCTTCCTCGACTAACCAACATGTGGACTCACCTCCAAAAGCAAAAAGGTGGTATCGGAATGCGTGGTCCGGGTGAAAAAGAAATTGAAACGGATAGAAGGATCATTCGCGACAAAATTTCGGCCCTCAAAAAACAACTTGAAGTTATTGATCGTCAAAAAATGACCCAACGTGGCAACCGCGGAGCAATGGTTCGTGTTGCTTTAGTAGGATATACAAACGTTGGAAAATCAACCATCATGAATGCCCTCGCGAAGTCGGAAGTTTTTGCCGAAAACAAGCTCTTCGCAACGCTCGATACCACCGTGAGGAAAGTCGTGCTGCAAAACCTCCCCTTCCTCCTTTCAGATACGGTTGGATTCATCAGAAAACTCCCGCACCAATTGGTGGAGAGTTTCAAATCTACCTTGGACGAAACCAAAGAGTCTGACATCTTAGTGCATGTGGTGGACATTTCACACCCTCAGTTTGAAGACCATATTCGTGTGGTTGAAGAAACCTTGGCAGATATTGACGCTACAGACAAGCCCACCTTGATGGTCTTCAATAAAATCGACGCTTACCAGTACACTCCTCAAGACGAAGACGATCTTAGTCCGCCCACACGTGAAAACATTAGCCTGGAAGAATTAAAAAACACCTGGATGAGCAAACTCAAAGAGGGAGAAGTGATTTTCATCTCGGCACAAGACAAAACAAATTTTGAGGAATTTAAAGACACCTTGTATGAACTAACCAAACGGGTTCACCAAGAGCGTTATCCATACAACCATTTCTTGTATTAAGGCATCAATGTAGAAACATCGCCTTATGAAAATTGTACTCCCCCTCTTTTTCGTTCTCCTTGGCTTCCAAGCCTTTGCTTATGTTCCCATGCTCCAAGAATCGCACTATTGGCGATCGCTTGAAGGCGGGTGGTTTCCTTCTTTGGTGACCTATCAAGTGGAAGGATCAAGCGTGATCGCGGGACAAGAATATGCGCGTATTCAAAACTACTATGGCGAGGTAGGAGAAAACATGGGTTCAGGCTATTTCATGCGTGAAGATGCAGAAAGCGAACAAGTTTGGCTGCGTTGGAATGAAGATACCTCTGAAATCTTGTACTACGACTTCTCTCTTGAAGTGGGAGACAGCGTAACTTTCAGTGATTGTAACATCCAAGCAACATGCATTTCTGTTGAATTGGTGATGATGTCAGATGGAATCAGTAGAAAACACATCACCGTTGAAGAGATGGGTGGCTGGTATCAAGAACTATGGATTGAAGGCATCGGCTCATTGCATGGCCCTATTGGTCCAGGAGCAATTTTCTGTATTGCCGATTGGGATCCGTTTTTACAGTGCTTTTACAACAATCAAGAGCTGGTGTTCACTGCACCAAATGTTCAAGAACCTTGTTCGGAAACCAATGTAGGCGAACGTGACCAAAGCAATTGGGAGCTTCACACTCAAGGCAACTTGCTTCAACTCAAAGGAAACACGCAGGTGAACTATCAGCTCATCGACCTTAGTGGAAGAACACTCATGCAAGGCGAATTGTATCCTGGAAAAGTGCTGAACCTCCAAAATTTCGCTCGGGGGAGCTATGTCTTTACTGCCTGGAACAACTCAACAAGAAAGAGCAAACGCATCCTCCTTCAAGAATAAATACACCCTGTGCTTATATTCCTTAATTTTGCACCATGAGCAGCATTAGACAGGAAAAAGTAGGGCAATTATTGAAGCGCGAATTAGCCATCATCTTTCAACGTGAGAGCAATACCCTCTTTGGTGGAAAATTCATTACTGTAACTCAATGCCGAATTAGCCCAGACCTCGGTTTGGCTAAAGTGTACTTAAGTTTTATGGCAACAAAAGACAAGGACGCTGCCTTGAGAGACGTTGAAGAAGTAAACTGGAAGGTGCGCAAAATGCTCGGTACAAAAGTGGGAAAACAGCTTCGTCGTATCCCTGAACTTAAATTCTACGTAGACGACTCTTTAGATTATTACGAAGAAATCGATCGTCTACTAAAATAAGATGCACCGGAAACAACTCAAATCCACAGTAACTGAAGTTTGTAAGCGTTCGGCTTTCCTTCAAAAGCTCTTGTTCAAAATCATGGATGCCGTTACCGTGCGCACGTGGCATGTGAAACGCGAGCTGCGGAACTGGCTCAAAACAGCTCCAAAAAACGCGCATATCTTGGACGCAGGTGCGGGTGTTGGTCAGTTTTCTTATTGGCTCAGTTGTACACAACCTTCCCTTTCTGTTCTTGCTGTTGACGCATCTCACGAACAAGTCTGTGCCGGAAATCGCTTGGTACGCGAACTTCAACGAACCAACCTCCATTTTCAATCTGGAAACATCAGCGATCTTCAACAAGAAAACGCTTTTGAATTGGTGATGTGCATTCAGGTACTTGAATATGTGAAGAACGACGAAACAACCATTCACGAATTTTTTAAGGCGCTGCGCGAAGGGGGGAAAGTACTCCTCACCACCAAAACGCACTATGCCGACGAATTGTGTAAGGCCGATCAAGAACTAGGCATTGAACGCTGTGGCTATGTGATGAAAGAACTCAAAGCCATGTTTAAAAGAGCCGGTTTCAAAAAGGTGAAAGCGCATTACACGGGCGGAAAATTCGGCAAACTCGCAGAACAAATCGGTTTTGTCATCCCCGTTAAAATGCTTGGTCTCTCAAAATGGTTTTTTATCATCCTGCCCTTTTATTTTGCCATTGCCCTGCCCTTAAGTGTGATTTTTAATTGGATTGACAGCCACACCGCCCATGATAGCGGCGAAGGCATTGTTTTAACCGCCTGCAAGTTGGCCTAAATTAGACGCGCTGCTTCAGAAATTAGCGTACTTTTGAGCTGAATGAAGGTCCCTTTTTTCATATCTAAACGTTACCTCTTCTCGAAAAAATCGAGGAACATCATCAACCTCATTTCTGGGATTTCCATCTTTGTTGTGGCCTGCGTAACGGCTGCTATGATCTGCATCCTTTCTGCATTTAACGGCATTGAAAGCCTTGTAGGAACCCTCTTCACTACCTTCGATGCCGAAATTAGTATATCTCCAGAAAGGGGTAAAGTGTTTGAAGTGGATGAAGCCATCTTGGCCAGCATTGCCGCCATTCCCGAAGCTGAAAAACAGTCGCTCATTCTAGAAGACGACGTGATTGTTCGATATGGCGGACAGCCCAGCGTGGCCACCATCATGGGCGTTGACAGCAATTTCAAATCGATCACCTCTGTAGCCAGCATGATGCGGGCGGGCGAATACCTTTTGGAACGCAACGACATGGCCTGCGCCATTCCCGGTTTGGGCATTCAATCAGAGCTGGGTATTCCTTACGACATTAGTGAGTTCCCGGTGATGTCGGTAAGCGCGCCCATTCGAGGCAAAAAACTCAGCAAGTACAAAGAAAAAGCCCTGAACACCAAACCCATACTCGTATCGGGCGTGTTTAGTGTAAATGCCGAACTCGACGTAAAGTACCTACTCACCCCGCTTTATTTTGCTCAAGATCTCTTGGGCTATAACGAAAACACGGTGAGCAGAATTGACGTAGGCCTCGCTCCAAACAGCGATACCGAAGACATTAAAGAAGGCTTACAAGTGCTTCTTGGTGATTATTTAAAGGTGGAAACACGCTACGATAAAAACAGCTTCATCCACCAAACCAATCAAACCGAAAAGTGGGCCACTTTTGTCATTCTCACCTTCATTTTAGTCATTGCCGCGTTTAACGTCATGGCTTCCCTCACCATGCTCATCATCGAAAAGAAAAAAGACATCTTCATCCTTAAAAGTATTGGCATGACCGATGCTTCCATCTTCAGCATCTTCACCTGGCAAGGCATACTCATCAATGCAGTAGGTGCTTTGATTGGCTTGGTGCTCGGACTCCTCCTCTGCTTCCTTCAAATTCAATTTGGGCTCATTGAACTGCAAGGCTCCATTGTTGATCACTACCCCATGGAAGTGCGCCTCCTTGACCTTCTTCAAATCATGGGCACCGTTTTGGGCATTGGAACTGTGTTTTCTGCCGTGATGGTGAAGTATTTGGTGAAGCGGTTTCGGGTGGCTTAAGCTTACCTATCCATGCACACGCGCCACTTGCAAAACAATAAAAATCGCAAGGAAAATGGCGTATTGATAACGCAACCAAAGCAACTTACTCTCCTTGTTTTCTTTTTGATTGAAGTACCTATTGACCAGTGCCGCCCCTAATCCGGCTAAGGCAAAACCCGCAATGATATCAGCAAGTACGAGATAATCTTCGGGCTTGTTATTCAGTAAAAGAAAGATAAAACTTAGAACGAGGAGAAAAAGCGAATAAACGAGGAACACCTTTGCAAGAAGTGTGGTTCCTTTGAGCACAATGTTCATGTCGGCAATGGGCCACAACACCCAAATCGACAAGGCAATAATGGTGAGGGAATGCGGAAATTCAACTGTTCGTGCCAAGAAAAGCACAAGAAGGGAAAAAATTAAGTGTCCGTACCAATTCAGCCCCCAACGATTTCCGTCTTGATAAAACATCCATTTTAATGCCTGAGGTGCTTTTTCGAGTCTGTTTGTTCGTTCCATGTTCAGATGTTTACATCAAACATAAGGGAATTAATTTGGAATTGGGAATGTGGGAATGTGGGAATGTGGGAATGTGGGAATGTGGGAATGTGAAATTCTATTAACTAGTGGACTAGTATGAACACTTTAGAGCTGATTCGATCTCTGCCTTCGACTCCGCTCAAGTGGCGCTTTAGACAATCCATTAAAATCAGTAGGCGCTGCCTTC
>Ga0209652_1001586_pt1 | contig 18443 bp, 13 predicted proteins | sample SaaInl74LU_5_DNA_FD_184641 | JGI IMG/M metagenome (GOLD analysis project Ga0209652, IMG submission 184641) | Marine microbial communities from expanding oxygen minimum zones in the Saanich Inlet - ESP_74LU_5_DNA (SPAdes) (version 2) | ecosystem: Environmental > Aquatic > Marine > Intertidal zone... | reverse complement strand
GCGCCTTTGTGCAGGCTTGATCCGGATCACTGTTATAAAGGCGAAGTTCAATGCCAGTGCCGCGCGGCGGATTTTCGGGCAAATGCGGATAGCTTGGATGCGCTGCGAAGCTTTTATCGCTATGCAGCTGAAATATATCATCTTGATATAGTATAAGGGCAAAATCAGCGCCTAACTGGCTTGGGTATAATTCAAAAACGGTCTCTAAGAATTGGGCTGTTTGTTCAGGGCTTTTTTACAATGATGTTCACTCCAAGACCGGTGAGCGATTTGCCAAATTCTTCTGCTGAAACCATGTTGTAATCCATTGAGGTTTCTCCGCTATAAGGCTTTGATCCCACTGTCTAAGGGTAAGGTGGGCTATGTGATACAGCGTGGTCTTTGTAGTAGTGTTTCTAAAGTCTGATATATACTTTAGCATGAATATGGTTTGTTATGTTTTAAAAATAAGGTTTATTTATGGTTGAAGGTTCTAAAATACACACCCCCGATGCGCGTCCTGAAACAGCGTTTTATGATCCGGATAAGGCCGTGGCCTATTTAAATGTTTTGTATCAAGACGCGGTAGGATTTTTGCAAAGCCGGTTTGATGAAGTGCTGCGTTCGGGCAGCACTGGGCATCGCTATCGTGCGTTTTACCCGCAGATTAGCGTGCAGGTTGATAGTTTCAGAAGCATCGATAGCCGGTTAAGTTTTGGCCATGTGACAAGCCCTGGTAGTCACACAACCACGATCACGCGCCCAGATTTATTTTCGGGTTACCTACGCCAACAAATCGAATTGTTGGTAGAAAACCATGATTCCCCCATCCTTATCGGTCCGTCTGAAACGCCGATTCCCTTGCATTTTGCGCTTTCCGATGAGATCTCGGCGAATAAGGCTGAGGCTCAATCGCAGCCCTTTTTGCTGAGAGATCTGTTTGATGTTCCGGATTTGGCCACAACGAATGATGATATCGTCAATGGCGATGGCGCGCGATCAGCCCAAGAGCCGATGCCTTTGGCGCCATTCACTGCGCAGCGCGTTGATTATTCTTTGGCGCGCTTGGCGCATTACACCGCAACGGATCCAAGCCATTTTCAAAATTATGTGCTTTTCACAAATTATCAATTTTACGTGGCAGAATTCGAAGCTTATGCGCGCCGCGCTTTGGCTGATGAGAAAAGCGGCTATAGCAGTTTTGTCAGTACGGGGAATGTTGAGATCACGCAGTCTGATGCACTGATTGAGCCAGTTTCAAAACTGCCACAAATGCCAAGCTATCATTTAAAACGCCCCGACGGCAGCGGCATCACTTTGGTTAATATCGGTGTTGGCCCCTCAAACGCGAAAACAGCAACCGATCACATAGCGGTGCTGCGTCCACATGCCTGGATTATGGTTGGGCATTGCGCTGGCTTGCGCAATTCGCAAAGCTTGGGCGATTTTGTGTTGGCGCATGCCTATTTGCGCGATGATAAGGTTTTAGACGCAGATCTTCCGGCTTGGGTTCCGATCCCAGCTTTAGCTGAGATTCAGATCGCGCTTGAAACTGCGGTGGCCGATGTCACAAAGCTGCAGGGCTATGAGCTTAAGAAAATTATGCGCACCGGCACCGTGGCCACGGTTGATAATCGAAATTGGGAGCTGCGCGATCAATCTGGCCCGGTTCAGCGTTTAAGCCAATCTCGGGCCGTGGCACTGGATATGGAAAGCGCCACAATCGCGGCGAACGGGTATCGGTTTCGGGTGCCGTATGGAACTTTGCTCTGCGTGTCGGATAAGCCCTTGCACGGTGAGTTGAAGCTGCCGGGAATGGCATCTGACTTTTATAAAACGCAGGTTTCACGGCATTTGGAAATTGGAATAAAGGCGATGGAAAGTTTACAAAACATGCCGCTTGAGCGCTTGCACAGCCGAAAATTGCGCAGTTTTGACGAAACTGCGTTTTTATAGGGGCTAAAATTGAAAAAAAGTATCTTTTTTCGACCAAAACACCCACTATTTGTTGTGTTTATAAACAACATTCAGTTAGAAACGTTCCATGAGGCCCTAACAGTTGGGCAGTGAAGGAGAAAAAAATGTCGAAACCAATGACGAAAACACAACTGATTGCTGCGCTGGCCGAAGATATGGGCTCAGATAAAAAGGCGGCGGCTGCCTCTTTGGACGCGATCTGTAACCTGATCACGCGCGAAGTTTCTGGTGGCGGTGCGGTCACGTTGCCAGGTATTGGCAAAATCATGTGCCGTGAGCGTCCAGAGCGTATGGTGCGTAACCCAGCCACGGGCGAGCAATTCAAAAAAGAAGCGGATAAAGTTGTTAAAATGACAATTGCAAAAGCGCTGAAAGACAGCGTAAACGGTTAAGCCCCGTTGAACTGTTTCAAGAAAGGGTCGCTTTTGGGCGGCCCTTTTTATTTGCCCGTTTCGATGGCGCCCGTGGGTCGTTTTATAGCGAGATTAAAATGGATCTAAGATCTTTGATGCTCGGGTTGGTTTTTGCGCTGATGTGGTCTTCGGCTTTTACGTCGGCGCGGATGATCGTTGCAGAGGCTTCGCCTTTGGCTGCCTTGTCGGTTCGGTTCTTAATTTCCGGTTTATTGGGCGTTTTAATCGCGCGGTTTTTGGGCCAAACCATGCGCTTAACGCAGGCGCAATGGCGGGCGACAATTGTTTTCGGTATTTTTCAAAATGCGATTTATCTTGGGTTAAACTTTGTGGCGATGCAAACCATTGAAGCGTCGGTTGCTTCCATTATTGCATCTTCAATGCCTTTGATGGTGGCGCTGGCTGGCTGGCTGGTGTTTCGGGAAACTCTTCCATTTTTGGGGATCGTTGGGCTGGTGTTTGGCGTTTTGGGTGTCAGTTTAATTATGGGTTTGCGCATCGAAGCAGGGGTAGAGTTGCAAGGCCTGGTTTTGTGCCTTATTGCCGCGATGGCGTTAACCGTTGCCACCTTATCCGTACGCGGGGCGGTTTCGGGTGGCAATGTGATGATGATTGTAGGGTTGCAGATGATCGTGGGCGGCGTCAGTCTGGCTATAATCGCCTTTATTTGGGAGCCATTTCAGATCAATCCAACATGGCGGTTGCTGGGGGCGTTTACCTATACCACGCTTATCCCCGGCCTTGCGGCCACTTTTATCTGGTTTAAATTGGTTGGCAGGATTGGCGCTGTGAAAGCCGCAACCTTTCATTTTTTGAATCCGTTTTTCGGGGTATTGATCGCCGCCGCGCTGTTGGGCGAAAACATAGGGCTTTTGGATTATGTTGGCGTGGTAATCATTGCGTTGGGTATTTTGGCCGTTCAGCTATCAAAGCAACATCAAACCAAATCTAGGCCCGCGCGCTGATCGTTACGCAGCGGGGCCGATCTTACCACCTTGATCGCCAACCTGCCCGCGATGCAGCAGCAAGTGGTCTAGAAGAACGCAGGCCATCATGGCTTCGCCGACAGGCACAGCGCGAATGCCAACGCAGGGATCATGCCGCCCTTTGGTGACCACATCGATCTCTTGCCCGTCTTTGGTGATTGATTTGCGTGCTGTTAAAATGGAGGATGTCGGTTTGACTGCGAATCGCAGCACCACATCTTGACCCGTTGAAATTCCGCCAAGAATGCCACCGGCATGGTTGCTCGAATATTGGGGTAAGCCATCCGGCCCAAGCGTTATTTCATCGGCATTTTCTGCACCACTCAATGCGGCAGCTTGCATGCCTTCCCCAATTTCAACGCCTTTTACCGCGTTTATTGACATCATTGCCGCCGCAAGATCGCCATCAAGCTTGCCGTAAATAGGTGCGCCAAGCCCGGCAGGAAGCCCTTGTGCAACGATTTCAATCACTGCGCCAACCGAGCTGTGCGATTTGCGCACCTCGTCTAAATATAGCGCCCAGTCTTTTGCGGCTTTTGCATCGGGCACCCAAAAGGGGTTTTGGTCAATTTCTGACCAGTCAAAATGCGCGCGGTCGATTTTATGCGGGCCCATTTGGCACATGAAGCCGATGATTTTAACCTTTGGTGCTAATTTAGCCAGTGCCGCCCTTGCCACCGCCCCCGCTGCGACGCGCGCCGCGGTTTCGCGTGCAGAAGAGCGACCGCCCCCGCGATAATCGCGAATGCCGTATTTTTGAAAATAGGTGATATCCGCATGGCCTGGCCGGAACGTATTGGCAATATCGCCATAATCCTTTGAACGTTGATCGGTGTTGCGGATGGTCAACTGAATCGGGGTTCCCGTTGTTTTTCCCTCAAACACTCCAGAGAGGATTTCAACGTTATCTGCTTCGCGTCGCTGCGTGGTGAATTTACTTTGGCCAGGTTTGCGTTTGTCTAGCCAGGGCTGAATAATGGTTTCATCAAGCATAATACCCGGAGGGCAGCCATCAATGGTTGCGCCAATCGCTGGACCATGGCTTTCCCCCCATGTGGTGACCTGAAATAAATGGCCGAATGTATTCATGCTCATATCAGCGCTCCTTTAAAATGCTGGATATAAGCACATTGCTGCGGTGACAAGCTTGATTCAAATGCGTGCATGTGGGAAAATGTATCCATTATTAAGTTTTGAGGCTAAACGATACTATCTGAACTTTGGTATCTATCGTGTTTGGCTAAGATTTTATTTATAAAAACTTGGCTTGCATCGGCCAAATTATCCTTCCAGGCGCTGGGCGAGTTTTCATCTGCTTGGTCCGATACATATTTAAAACAAGAAAAATGGATGCCTGCCATCTGTGCTAGCTTCGCCAAGGCAAACGCCTCCATATCCACAAGATCTGTTCGCAGTTCAGGCGGTGCTGTTACAAAACTATCGCCAGTGCCGCAAGACAGGCCATGCCCCTGCGCAGAAACGTAAGGCGCCTCTTCGAAAGGGGTTTGCCCCAAGGCAAATCCCATATCGCGGGCATCCATATCGCGTTGGAAGAATTGTGTTACCTCTAGCAAGCCGCTTAATTCTGGGTTTAACGCCCCTGCAGTGCCAAAGTTTATCAAATTCATTGGTTTATAGCGGGCCACATATTCGCTGCCTTTCAGCGCAGCATTCACTTTTCCAACGCCTGTATAAGCTACGTTCCAGCTTGGTATCATCTCATTTGGCAGCTCTGCTTCCAAAGCAACCAATATTAAGGTGTTTTTCGGATCAAACCGCACCATGCTCTCCCCTAATTGTTCATTCTATATCCAGCTCATTCTACCGGCGCTCAAAGCTTTGCGAAAGCCGCTTTGAAAGATCCAATATTTTCGCGCTGAAACATGCGTTATTCGTTTGACCATGGGCTGTTGCCTCCATAGGTTCGCGCACAGAAAACGGGCACCACTTAGTTTAAAGCGCGGGGTATATATTTTGAAACGACTTTCATGGGGCCTTATTGGCGGTGGGCAAGGCAGTCAAATCGGGTTTGCGCATCGATCCGGCGCGGAAATTGATGGCCGCTTTAAATTGATGGCGGGCGCCATGGATGTGGATCCGAATGTGGCAAAAAGCTATGGCGCGTCGCTTGGGCTTGATCCAAGCCGCGCGTATGGCACTTGGCAAGAAATGCTGCAGGGTGAACAATCACGCGATGACCATATCGATTTGGTGACGGTTGCAACGCCCAATGCCACCCATTTTGAGATTTCAAAAGCCTTTTTGGAAGCAGGTTTTCACGTCTTATGCGAAAAACCGATGACGATGACAGTGCCTGAAGCGCAAGCGCTTGTTCAGATTGCAAAAAAGGCCAACCGGGTTTGCGCGGTGAATTATGGCTATTCCGGTTACCCATTGGTGCGGCAGATGAAAGCGATGGTTGAGGCTGGGCAATTGGGGGCGATCCGCTGCGTGGTTGCAGAATTTGCGGGTGGCTTTATGGCGGATGCCGCAGATGCTGAAAATCCCCGCGTCCGCTGGCGGTTTGATCCAAAGCAAGCGGGAATGGCGGCTGTAACGGTGGATTGTGGCATCCACGCCTTACACATGGCCTGCTATGTCACTGGGCAAAATGTGACTAAAGTATCCAGTGATTTTGCCCATGGGATCAAAAGCCGGGAATTGGAAGATGATAACCTATCGGCGTTCCGCATGAGCGGTGGTGCCATTGGCCGGCTTTGGACAAGCGGTTTGGCGATTGGGCGCACGCATGGGCTGACATTGCAAGTGTTTGGCGAAATTGGTGGGTTAAGCTGGCAACAAGAGCATCCCAACCAATTGCGCTGGACGCCCCTCAATGCGCCAACCCAAATCTTAGAGCGCGGCGCAGTCGGCCTTTCTGAGGCCGCGGCGCGCGCGAATAGAATAACGGTGGGGCATCCAGAGGGCATGGTTCTGGCCTTCGCAAATGTGTATCGTGATTTAAGCGAGGTGATCGGCGCGCAAAATTCTGGCACGTCTCCCGATCCCTTGGCGCTGACCTACCCCACCGCAGAAGAGGGGTGCCATTCGATCGAAGTGGTTGAGGCGATGGTTAAATCGGCCAAAAATGACGGAGAATGGATGACCGTATAACCGCCCCAGCGTGGTCATCGAAAACCTGCATGGAAGCAGTGCAGAGGCTGAGCTTAAGCGCCGGCTTCTTTGCAGAAAAGAAAAAGGAATGCATTTGATATGAAATTTTATAGCTCAGAGAAAAAGCAACGCCTCACCCTGTCACAGGCGATGGTGAAGTTTCTACAAGCGCAATACAGCGAATATGACGGGGTTGAGCACAGGTTTTTTCAAGGAATCTGGGGTATTTTTGGGCATGGGAATGTTTCGGGCCTGAGCCAGGCCCTGGTCGAATATGGCGATGATCTTCCTTATCATCAACCCACTAATGAGCAATCAATGGTGCATGCGGCAACCGGATTTGCGCGCACGATGCGGCGCAAGGCGACCATGGCTTGCACCACCTCGATTGGTCCAGGAGCCACCAATATGATTACCGGGGCGGCCACGGCAACTATTTGCCGAATCCCGGTTCTGTTGCTGCCGTCGGATTATTATGCCACGCGGTTTCAAGGCAAAGTTTTGCAGGATATTGATCATCTTAGTTCGGATGATATGTCGGTGACGGATACGTTTCGCGTTGTGAGCCGTTTTTACGACCGCCTGACCCGCCCCGAACAGATTTTAACAGCAATGCCCGAAGCCATGCGGATTCTTACCAGCCCATCAGAAACTGGGGCGGTTACGATTGCGTTGCCGCAAGATATTCAGGGCTATGCGTTTGATTATCCAGAAAGCTTTTTTGAAAAACGCGTCTGGCGCATGGAACGGCAGGTGCCACATCCGAACCGCATCGCTGAAACCATTGCCCTGCTGAAATCCGCAAAAAAGCCCTATATCATTGCGGGTGGTGGCATTCATTATTCCGAAGCTTGGCAAGAGTTAGAGGCTTTTGCAACACGGTTTGGCATTCCTGTCGGGGAAACCCATGCGGGGCGCGGCGCGCTGAAAAATGGTTCGCCTTTATTGATGGGGGGCACGGGCCATTTGGGCACGCCGGCCGCTGCAAGAATCGCTGAAGAAGCTGATTTGGTGATCTGTATTGGCACGCGCTTGCACGATTTTGTTACCGGGTCTAATTCGGCGTTTCAAAACCCGGATGTTAAATTTGTTTCGATCAACGTGAATGGCCGGGATGCGTATAAATTGGGGGCTCTGCCTTTGGCATCGGATGCCAAGCTGGCGCTTGTAGCCCTAACTGAGGCCGCGGCTGCAGCGGGTATCGGCGTGAATGAGCCTTGGGTTGAAACCTCCAATGCAGCGCGTTTGGCTTGGGATAAAACCAAACAGGAACAGGTTTTTATTCAGCATAAAGGCGAAAAAATGAGTCAGGGCCAATTGATCGGGTTGATCTCTGATCAGATGCAAACGGGCGATACATTATTGGCCGCCGCTGGCACCGTGCCGGCTGATCTGACCAAATTATTCGATGTAAAAGATGGCAAGAACCTGCATATTGAATTTGGCAATTCCTGCATGGGATATGATATCCCCGCAGCGATTGGAGTGCGTTTAACCGGCACGGATGATGAAATCTTCGTTCTAATGGGCGATGGAAATTACCAAATGCACCCGATGGAGCTGGTTACCGCGATGCAAGAGCGCGCCAAGATCACTATTATTTTGAACGTGAATGACGGATATCAATCCATACATGGCCATCAAAAGGCTTTGGTCGGGCAATCTTTGGGCAATGAATTCAAAATCCGTGATGGGCAATCTGGCCTTCTTGATAAGGGCGAGTTTATTCAGATCGATTATGTTAAAAATGCAGAAAGCGTCGGGGTAAAAGCGTGGCTTGCAGAAGACGAGTCTGCGTTCAAACAAGCGCTTTCAAATGCCCGCGATGAAGCTGGCCCCTGTATGATCGTTGTGCCAACAGAACGCTATCGTTCCCCCCCTGGATCCGAAGTTTGGTGGGAGGTTGTTGGCGCTGAGGTTACCAATGATCCTGACACCAAAGCGCTGGTCGATGCGCGCGAAGTTGGCCGTGCAAAGCAACGGTTTTACTATTAAGCGTGATCAGACGGCGGACAGGCGGCTCCAGCTGGGTTTGGCGTGCCTAACAGGGCATTTTGCCCGGGCGCACCTGCTGAGCAGCATGCTCTAGCTTGTAAGGAAACATATGACCGGCGTTTACTCTTGGCGTGAAAGCCGCGGTCAAGCGAGGGGGTTTTTTCAACAAAGCGAAGCAGCCCGATGCGTTGAAAGGTCTGGCGTCTTTCCCGGTTTTAATCGATCCAGCGCAGGATTTCTCGCCTCTCTGCGAGGGTCAAATCTTAGCCAAACGGGCCGCAGGCCTCTCGCCTGCTTTATGTCAAATTGTTTTTCAAAAATTGCATTGCGGCATCGGTGCCACCGGATTGATGCGGCACGTCGCTAAGGGCAAGCCCCATTTCCACGCCGCCCAAAGTGCCAATCATCATCAGATCGTTGAAATCCCCCAAATGGCCAATTCGAAACACTTTTCCAGCCAAGTGTGACAGGCCGTTGCCCAGTGACATATTGAAGTTTTTCAACACCGTACTGCGAAACGCATCCGCATTATGGCCATCAGGCAATAAAACCGCCGTCAGCGTATTGGAAAAATCCAAAGGCTCTTGGCATAAAACTTCTAGGCCCCAAGCTTGCACCGCGATGCGGGTTGCCTGCGCGTGGCGCTTATGGCGGGCAAAAACGTTTTCCAACCCTTCTTCAAGTAGCATATCAATCGCTTCGGATAATCCGTAAAGCAGGTTCGTGGCCGGTGTATAGGGAAAAGCCCCAGAGGCATTTGCCGCGAGTTGATCCCCCCAATCCCAATAGGATCTGGGCAAATCAGCGGTTTTGGCCGCCTGTCTGGCTTTTTCCGACACGGCATTGAACGACAAGCCAGGCGGTAGCATCAGCCCTTTTTGAGAGCCGGCAACGGTGACATCAACGCCCCAGGCGTCATGGCAATAGTCAGATGAGCCCAAAGAAGAAATTGTATCGACCATCAATAACGCATCATGTTGCGCGGCATCGATCGCGGCGCGGATGTCACTGATCCGCGACATCGCGCCGGTTGATGTTTCGTTATGTACCACGCAGACGGCTTTGATCTTGCCCTCTTTATCGGCCGCAAGCCGCGCTTCAATCGCTTGGGGATCGGCGCCGCGGCGCCAATCGGTTTTTAGCAATTCGGTATGCACCCCCAAACGCGCTGCCAATTTGTACCAAAGGCTGGCAAAATGCCCGGTTTCGATCATTAAAACGGTATCGCCGGCGCTGAGCGTATTGACCAATGCCGCCTCCCAAGCCCCCGTTCCCGAGGCAGGATAGATGATCACATGCGCGCGGGTTTTAAAAACCTCTTGCAGACCGGAAAGGCATTTTTTGCCAAGCTCGGCAAATTCTGGGCCACGATGATCGATGGTGGGAAAATCCATCGCCCGTAAAATTCGATCCGGTACGTTTGAAGGCCCGGGTATCTGCAGAAAATGGCGGCCTGACGGTTTTGAGTGGGGCATATGCAAGATACCTTTTTATCGCATTTTTATCACCGAATTATAGTCAAGCTCAGTTTGGAATAGCAAGCATTGTGATCCTTCTGTGACTGGTTATTATAGATTACAATGCCGCAGCATGAGCCATGAAGAAGATCGCAAATGACCAAGGATATAACCCGTTTAAAGCGCTCGCTTGAGGGCGATGTCTTAGACAGTGCTTTTGATCGGGGGCGCTATGCAACGGATGCCTCGATTTATCAAATGATGCCCTTGGCTGTGATCACGCCCCGCTCTGCGCGCGATATCAAAACCACCATCGAATTTGCGCAAGCGCGCAAGCTGTCGATCTTGCCGCGCGGGGCTGGAACCTCGCAAAATGGGCAAACCGTGAACAAGGCTTTGGTGTTGGATAACAGCGTTTATTTTAACCGTTTGTTGGATTTAGATGTTGCGAATATGCGCTGCAGTGTTGAGCCAGGAATGGTGCTGGATACGTTGAACCGGCTGCTCAAGCCGCATGGGCTTTGGTTTCCGGTGGATGTTTCAACCTCAAGCAGGGCCACGATTGGCGGTATGGTTGGTAATAATTCTGCCGGGGGCAGATCCATTCGCTATGGGATTATGCGCGATAATGTTGGGGCGATTGATGCGATCCTCAGCACAGGCCGGACGGCTCGGTTTGGGCTTTTAAACGAGGGCAGCGCCGGGCTTGAAAGCCTTTTGCCGGATTTATTAGCGCTTGGACAAGACAATAGCGGAGAAATAGAAGCACGTTTCCCCAAAGTGCTGCGGCGCGTTGGCGGGTATAATTTAGATGCGCTTTTGCCCGATACGCTGGCGAAACGCCCGGGCAGCACAGCGCAGGAAGATGATATCAACCTGTCGCATTTATTGGTTGGCTCAGAAGGTACGCTGGCCTATTCCGCCGCGATCGAACTGAAATTATCCCCCTTGCCGGCGCCAAAAATTATGGCGCTATGCCATTTTACAAGCTTTTATGCCGCGATGGATGCGGCCCAGTATTTGGTTGCCTTAGATCCGATTACGGTGGAATTGATCGATCAAACGATGATCTCTTTGGCCCGCTCGATCCCGCTGTTTAAAAGCACCGTTGATGATTATATTCGAAACACTCCAGAAGCGGTGCTGGTGGTTGAGTTTGCCGAGGAGGACTGGGCTAACAACCTTGCAAAAATAGATCAATTGCAAGCGGTGATGGCACAGCTTTCTGACGCACAAGCCGGCAAGCCTCGCCAGAAAATTCGCGCAGAGGAGGCGGTGGTGGTGATCACCCCGCCCGATCAGCAAGCGCGAATTTCCGAAATGCGAAAATCTGGCTTAAATATCATGATGTCGATGAAATCTGAGGCCAAGCCGGTTTCTTTTGTGGAAGATTGCGCCGTGCCCTTGCAAGACTTGGCCGACTATACGCAAGGGTTGAAGGATATTTTTGAAAAATATGGCACCAGCGGCACTTGGTATGCGCATGCCTCTGTGGGCTGTCTGCACGTGAGGCCGGTGTTGAATATGAAATTATCTGCAGACGTGCAAAAGATGAAATCCATCGCCACCGAAGCGTTTGAACTGGTAAAAAAATATGGTGGATCGCATTCGGGTGAACATGGCGATGGCTTGTCGCGCTCTGAATTCAATCCGGTGATGTTTGGTCCGCAATTGACGGCGGCGTTTCGCAAGCTGAAAGCGCTTTTTGATCCGGCGGGCGTTTTCAACCCCGGCAAAATCGTAGATGCGCCAGATATGGATACGCGGGCGCTGTTTCGCTTTGCACCAGGCTATCACGTTGCGGATTTTCCAACCCAGTTGAATTGGTCGGCTTGGCCGGGCGCGGCGGATGGGTTTCAGGGCGCGGTCGAAATGTGCAACAATAACGGCGCCTGCCGGAAACGCGACGGGGGAGTGATGTGCCCGTCTTTTCGCGTTACAGGCGCGGAAAAAGACAGCACCCGCGGGCGGGCCAACAGCTTGCGGCTTGCAATGTCGGGGCAATTGGGCGCAAAGGCTCTGGCCTCACCGGAGATGGCCGACACGATGAAGCTGTGCGTCTCTTGCAAAGCTTGCAAGCATGAATGTCCAACCGGTGTTGACATGGCGGCGATGAAAATTGAAACCTCTGCGTTGTACCGCGCAGAAAATGGATTATCGCGGCGCGACCGGTTGATTGCCTATTTGCCTGATTATGCTCCCATCGCAGCGGCGCTGGCGCCGCTGTTTAACCTGCGCGATAAGCTTCCTGGATTGGCTTGGCTGAGCCAAATTTTAACGGGGTTTTCTGCCAACCGGCCCTTGCCTCTTTGGCAACGCAGGTGGTTTCAATCCACCGAGCTGGCGGTTACGCCTATCGGGGAGAGGCCGGTTCTTTTATTTGTCGATACGTTTAGTCGGTATTTTGAGCCTGAAAACCTGCGCAGCGCGCAGCGGGTTTTAACCGCAGCTGGATTCACCCCTTTTGCGCCGCTGCCAGATCAGCGCAGCAGAAAACCTTTATGCTGCGGGCGCACGCATCTGTCGGTTGGCAACGTGGCGCGGGCGCGTGATACCGCGCAGCGCCTTGTTGAAGCCTACGCCCCTTATGCCGCGGCGGGCATTCCGATTGTTGGGTTGGAGCCGTCCTGCCTGCTGGCTTTAAAGGATGAAATCCCCGCACTTTTAAACACGCAAGATGCACAACAAGTGGCCAAGATGGTTCTGACTTTTGAAGAATTATTACTCACCGAAAAAACCGCATTGCGTTTGAAGCCGTTGCAAGCAAAGGCGCTGCTGCACGGGCATTGCCATCAAAAAGCCTTTGGCGTGATGCGCCCCGTGCAAGAGGTGCTTGGCATGATTGAAGGGCTTGAGGTTGAAACGATCGAGACCAGTTGCTGCGGCATGGCCGGCGCTTTTGGTTATGGTGCTGAGACCTTCGATATCTCAATGCAAATGGCCGAGGCACGTTTGCTGCCTGCCATTCGCGGCGCGGATGCGCAAACATATGTGATTGCTGATGGCACATCCTGCCGTAGCCAAATCAAAGATGGTGCTGCGCGCGAAGCTGTGCATGTGGCCAGATTGCTCGATCAGCAATTGATCAAAGATTAAAAAATACCCACAGCAATTAGCCGCAGGCCGATTAGAAAAAAGGCGATTAACACGGCTTTTTGAAAATAAACCTGAGAAATTTTACCCCGCAATATTTCCCCAATCCGAAAGCCGGCCATCACGAATAAAAGCCCCAAAAGCGATTGCTGTAGGATCGCGTTTGTCAGAACGCCGCCCAAATAAAGCCCCAATGAGAGCGGTGCGGCCCCCACCAAGAAAACAAAACCGGTGGCGGCGATAAACCGTTCTTTTTCGAGCCCCCGCGCGATCATATAGGTGGCCACCGGCGGCGACCAAATTGAACTGAGCCCCCCCAATATTCCGGCGATCAATCCAACTCCGATTTGAATGGAATAGCTCGGGCCAAGGCGTAATTTCCATCCTATCAATCCATTTAGCGCCACAATGACCATTGCCGCACCGATGGTGATTGTCAGTAAACCGGTGGGATAACGTGACAAGAAAAAAGAGGTGATAAAAATGCTGAGTAAGATCGTGAGCGCCATCGGCCAATAGGTTTTCATAGAATCAGCCCGATGCTGCGATTTTATAAATTGAGTAAAATTGGTGAACAGAATCGGGATAGCAAGCAGGGCAACCGCGTGGGTGGGGCTGAGCACCAGCGTTAAAAGCCCCATCGCAGCAGCCGGTAGGCCAATGCCCAAAAACCCTTTGACGATGCCCGCAATGAACAATGTTGCAGATATTAAAATCAGAATGCTGGGTGTCTGATTGGCAAATAAAGTGTTAAATAGGTGCTCTTGCATAAGCGGCTCCAAGAAATGTGTCAGCGCTCTCATGCGAACGCAAAAACAGCGCTGGCTGCCTGCATTATTCGGCGGGGTAAACCAATCCGAACAGCTTTAATCGCTGAACCTTGCCCGAGGGCCCTTTGGGTAAATCCTCCAGGATATGGATTGTATCTGGTGATTTGAATTTTCCAAGACGGGTTTGACAATGCGCCAGCAAGTCGGATGCGCTTGCTTGTACCTGTTCCTTCAGACGAATGCAGGCTTCGACCCGTTCGCCATAATTCTCGCAAGGAACCGCAAAGGCCGCAGCTTCTAAAACTGCCTCATGTTCGAGCAGCGCCTCATCAATTTCGCGTGGCGCAATATTCTCACCGCCTTTGATGATTAATTCTTTGATGCGGCCCGATACAAACACATATCCATCTTGATCCAGATATCCCAGATCGCCAGTTCTGAGCCAGCCATCGGATGAAATGGTTTTCGCGGTCTCCTCAGGTTGGTTCAAATAGCCTTGCATCACATTGGCGCCGCGCACCAGAATTTCACCCACCGTCCCAGCGGGTACGGCGGCAAGGGTGTCATCCCCAATCATAATTTCATTGCCAAACGCCGTGCCGGGAGAACCGATTTTACGGATTGCGGGGGGCAGGGGATTTGTGGTGATTTGCGATCCGGTTTCGGTCAGCCCCATCGTTTCGATTATGGGGATATTGAAACGCTCTTCAAAGCGGCGATGAATTTCGGGGGAGAGCGGCGCAGAGGCTGAGCGCGCAAAGCGCAGATATGACAGATCTTTGGCGCTTTCGGGATGGTTCAAAATATAGGCAAATTGCGTAGGAACAGCGGAAAACCAGCTGCATTTATACGCAGCGATATGAGACCAAAAGGACGAGACCGAAAATTTATGCGGAAGTACCAACATGCTGCCAGAGACGGTTGTGCCCATCACCGTCACGCATAGGCCGTTAATGTGATAAATCGGCAGCACACATAAGGCCCTATCTTGTTTTGTGATGCCATGGCCGGTCGAAATAAAATGCCCTGCAGCCAGCAAATTATGATGGCTGAGCATCACCCCTTTAGGGTTTCCTGTGGTGCCCGAAGTATACATCAGAACACCGATACTGTCTGCGTTGGGGTTATCGATCGGCGCGTTTGGCTTGGATGTGGCAGGGCTATTTTCAAGCCATTGTGGCCCGTCATTTAGATCCAACGGGCAGGTATTTGCGGTGCTCTTGGCCTCTTGCATCGCCTCTTGGATCATATCCTGGCAGTCGCTTTGCACGAAGATCAGCGCGGCCTTTGAATGGGCCAATGTATATCCCAATACCTTCGCACCCGCGACCAAGTTTAAAGGCAGCGCCACATATCCGCCGTAGACGATTCCCATAAATGTGAGGCAGGCACTGATACTATTGGGCGAAGCAATGGCAATACTGCTGCCCTTTGGAAGCCCCATATTGGCGATATGCTGCGCGATATCGCGGATTTGTGCAGCGCCGTCTGCAAAGCTGACCTGGCGCCCGGTTTCTGGTGAGGCCAGCCAGATTCTATCGCCATGCTCGGCTGCGTTCGCGTCAATTTGCTGTTTCAGCGTTTTACTTTTCGGCAAGGGGTTCATTTAGTGCTGGCGCTCCAAAACTCGGATAAAACATCTTCCAATGCGGGTTTGTTTTCTTCGATCACGCGCACAATCCGCACCCGGTTGACAAAATGCTCCCAGTTGAGATTGCCATCGATCGAATTGCCCCCCCAAGAGCCGCAACCCATCGATAAAGAGAAAGGCAATCCGTTGTTAAAAAAGCCGCCTGTTGCAAAACAATGTGCCTGATTCACGATCACCCGGCAGGTGCGGGCTGCCATCGCCAATTCATGCGCGCGGGCATCTTTCGTGGAATGTAGCCCCAAAGAATGCCCGGCGCCTTGATAATCTTGAATGGTCAGGGCAAGGTTCACCGCCTCTTGAAAATCTTTGGCTTTATACAAAGCAAAAAACTGCGCCATTTTTTCGCCGCTTATGGGGGCATCAGCACCTGCTTTCGTGCTGGGAACCACCAAGAAACGCGTGTTTGCAGGGGCCCGATGCGTCAGCTCTAAACGCTTTAAAACCACATCAATATCTTTGGCCAGCAAAGCGCCTGTTAAGTTGCCATTATGCCAATGCGTTGTCATCAAACGTTGCGTTTCTTCTTCGCTCAGTACCAGCCCACCCTGCGCCTCGAGCGCGGCAACGGCCTCATCATACACCTCTTCTAGGGCAATGACGGTGTTTTCCGAAGAACAGGATGTGGCGTTGTCAAAAGTTTTTGAAGCAGCAATTTTTTCCGCCGCATCAGCAATATTGGCGCTTTCGTCAATGATTGTGACCACGTTGCCCTGCCCAACCCCCAAGGCCGGTGTGCCCGAAGAATATCCGGCGCGCACGTTATTTTGTGAACCCGTAACGACCAAAAGATCGGCCAGTTCCATCAAGCGTTGGGTTTTGGCTTTTGAAGGGGGCATCGGCACCATTTGTACCAGATCTGGATTAAGGCCGATGCTGCGTAGGTTTTGATGAATAAAGGTGAGCAGCGTTGCAAAAGGCTCTGCGCCTTTTGGCGAAGGAGCGATAATAATTGCATTGCCGCTTTTTAATGCGTTGATGATATTATTCACCGGCGTTGCCAAAGGGTTCGTTGAGGGAACAATGGCGGCAATCACGCCTTTTGGGCGCAAATAGGTTGAGAGGCCGGTTTCAGCATTATCCTCAACATGGCCAAAGGCGGTAACCGCCTTTAAATCGCGCAATAAGCCAAGCGTTTTATTATGGTTCTTTCTCGTTTTATCCGCTGCATTGCCCAAACCGGTTTTTTGAACCGCCAGTTTTGATAGGCTGCTATTATGCTCTGGTTTCATCAGCGCCCATGCCACCGCCTGACAGGCCAGATCAAAGGTTTTTTGGGAGCCTTGGGCTTCATAAACCGCCTGCGCCTGCTTGGCTTTTTCGACCAGCGCGTCGATTTCTAAGATATCGGCCTCAATATCCATCAGGATGCCTTTCAAACATTTGCCTTTTCCTCATGTGAGGAGAAGGCTGAGTGAAGGCTTTTCAACAACGTTAAAGCCCCCGCTATAATAAGGATCGTGCAAATCGGGCGCGAAAAATACGTGGCCAAATCATAATGAACCATTTGCATGCCCTGCGCAAAGTTTTGCTCACCAATTTTACCGAGGATCAGGCCCAGCACGATGCCCGGAATAGAATATCCCGACCGGCGTAGTAAAAAGCCGATAATTCCTGCGCCAAACATCACCATCACATCCAGTACCAGTCCACGCCCGATATAAGCGCCGATACTGGCCAGCATTAAAATCATCGGAGCTAAAAATTGAAACGGAATTTTCAGCAAATAAAGGATGGTTTTGGTTTCGAGCAATCCGATGAAAAGGATTGATAGGTTAGCATAGAACATCGCGGCGAAAACGATCCAGATCAAGTCTGGTGAGTTATAAAACACCAATGGCCCTGGCTCGAGATCGTGCATTTGGAACACGGCGACCATCATCGCGGTTAACGCGCCGCCCGGCAGACCCAGCGCCAAAAGAGGGATCATTGCGGCGCCAGTGGCCGCGTTATTGGCGGTTTCGGATGAAATCACGCCTTCCAATTTGCCTTTGCCAAATTCTTTTTTATCTTTTGACCAGCGCACTGCCTCGCCATAGCCCATAAAAGCAGCCAACGTAGCGCCGATGCCCGGTAAAATACCGCAAAAGAAGCCGACAAAGATTGAGCGTACTACCGCAATTTTATGCGCCCAAAGCTCGGCAATGCTCGGAAAATCAACGCTGAATTTCGGCGCCACGTATTTTCCGCTGATGTTGCGCTCGGCTTGTACAAATACTTCGGATACCGCGAAAAAACCTAGAATGGCCGGCACAAAAGCGATGCCGGCGGCCAAATCTGTAAAGCCGAAATTGAAGCGGTTGATGCCGCCCACGGGGTCTTGCCCGATCGTTGCCACCAAAAGCCCCAAAAGCACCGATAGCCAGCCTTTCCAGATCGTGCGCCCGCCAACCGAGGAGGCAACGGCAAGGCCAAAAAATACCAGCGCAAAAATTTCTGGCGGTCCAATATTCATAATTGCCCATTTGGCAAGTGGCTCTGTTGCGCTCATCATCACCAAGGCGGATGCGATGCCACCGATTGCGGAGCATAAAACGGCCGCGCCAACGGCTTTTCCGGCCATGCCTTTTTGTGTCATCGGATAGCCGTCAAAGGCCGTTGGGGCGTTTTCAGGCGCGCCTGGAATGTTGAACAAGATTGCCGTGATCGCCCCGCCATAGGTGCCGGTGCAATAAATCACCGCGAATAGCATCACCCCCTGTGCCGGGTTCAGATCGGCGGTAAAGGGCAGCAAAATCGCTGCCAATGTCAGCATGCTAACGCCCGGGATGGCCCCGAATAGCATACCGCCAACAACGCCGAAGATGAAAATGCCAATCGTGACGGGATCGCCAAATAGCGTAGCCGTTCCGGCTAGAAAATTCTCAAGCATGGGCCACCCTTAAAACAGTTGATCGAGTTGGGTTTTGGTTTTCAGCATAAACGCGCTGATATCGTAAAACGGGGAAACGTTGCCTTGCGGCAGGGGTGCGTTTAACACCACCATGAACAGCAGGATCAATAAGGTATAG
>Ga0209652_1001584_pt1 | contig 18484 bp, 16 predicted proteins | sample SaaInl74LU_5_DNA_FD_184641 | JGI IMG/M metagenome (GOLD analysis project Ga0209652, IMG submission 184641) | Marine microbial communities from expanding oxygen minimum zones in the Saanich Inlet - ESP_74LU_5_DNA (SPAdes) (version 2) | ecosystem: Environmental > Aquatic > Marine > Intertidal zone... | reverse complement strand
ATTTGAGTGTTCATTCTTTGCTTCATCTGAGTTTGCGATAGTCTTCGTCTTCCGTGCAGGTAGATCGACTGAAACCATGACAAGTTGGTGGTATCTAATCACATCCACCATTCCTGGAATGTTCACTGGCGGGACAATTATGATTTCTGATTCCGCAGGAAAGGAATGAACCGAGAGAAATAAATCAAATAGCGACCTTTCCGAAAGCCCGACCAAAACTTGTGGTGTTGTAGTCTTGAGATCTGTTGCTTCTTTCTTGCTGTTATGTTCCATTTCCAGCCATTGCTTTTCGATATTCTTTTCAAACCAATCAATATGCCGTTGTGGATGAATTGATGAACAAAGAGTTCCAAGGAATTTGAGTAGCGAAGAAGGCATTACGTAGGATAGTATGCAGTGCATGAATCCGCCACTAAACAAGCTTGCGTACAGAACATACTTCAGGCATTGGAACAGTGCATAGGATAGGTCCCTAAAAGTAATATCCAAATGACCACGAGGTACAAGCGGAGTCAGGAAGGATGATTTTGCAGGTTTTGATTTTGATAATTCATCCATTTGATTGCAGTGATAGTTTTTTGTTGAGGTTGTCTCTTCGTTGATTGCACCATGACATTCTGTGTCACTCATTTCCTCCACATCACCTGGTTTTTCTTTTTGCGTAGGCGAAACGGGTTGTATTTGTTCAATCTGCTTTATTGCATCATCATAAATATCACGACATTGTCGGCCTACACCAGTCTGAGTTACACTCGATGCCAGCTCCAAATAATTCTTCATGGCAACAACTCGATCCCCACCACAGAGGCTTTCGCATTCGACCCAGGCATCGTATTTAGCACGCCCTACTGGATCAAAGAAGGAAGGACGGGCGTAGGTCGAGGACTGCTCTCCTCCCGACGAGCATTTGTAAAATCCGTAGAGTTTCAACCTAAAGGAGTCTGTCACATAGGCTTTCTCTTCGTCGGTTGGTTTCGAGTTGCGAATCAGAGATGATACTGTTTCGAAGCATGAGACGATGAGTCTCTCTCTATCATCGTTTCGCATCGTCTAGATTGTGCTGAAGAGTTAGATGAACAAGTATTGTAGCCGCTGCTTGCTCTAGCAAAGACGCAAGACAATGGCATGGTGTAGCTCGCGGCTCGCGAGGAGGAGTTCGAGTGTGAGAGGGGAGGGCTGTGCGTGGTGTGCTGTGATTTTCATTGTCGTAGGACAATTTGCCCCAAGCTAGAAGTGGCAAGACACTTTGTTGTCCTGTGTCAAAAGGCTTTGTAACAACTTGTATGGTAACTGTAACAATTTGTAACATAGTAACACACGTGCACGATGTTACAAGCTTTTGCAACAATGCACGAAGCCATTCAAAAACAGAGGCAACAAAGAATTCGATACCTCCATCAAACGCAACGTCTAAACCCAATATGAGCACCGAAGAAAAAGAACCAGCAGCCGCCAAAGAGGAGGAAGAAGAGGAGGAGGAAGACCTGGAAAAGCTTCAAGCTGAAATCGCGCGTATGGAAGCCGAGGCGGCTCGAATTGCTCAAGAGACTGAAGATCTAGACAAATCCACTTCTGCCGGTGCAGCAGCATCAACCTCGGCGGCTGCGGAAGGGAAGAAAAGTGAAGCGGACACTGCAAGCAAGGATGGGTAAGAGATGATTAGCTTTGCAATTGGATTGTTTGCGTTGCTACTTGATCGATAAATGTGATTCTATTTTATGCTCGCAAACTAACGCTGCATCATCTTCTGTTCATCTCATAGGCACTCAATATACGTTGGCCAAGTAGATTATTCCACCACTCCAGAAGAACTGCTCGCACATTTTGAGTCATGTGGAACTGTAGAACGAGTGACGATTGTGTGCGATAAATTTACAGGCAAGCCAAAGGGCTTTGCCTATTTGGAATTCCAGGTAAGTACAATTATTAGATGCTACTTTTTCGATTGATGACATCAGTACTTTTGTGTGCATGTCTTTTTTCTACAAGTGGTTACGTGATGGGGGTCGAGATAGACTAGTATCAAACAATCCATCAGTCGTATATCCAACAACAAGTTAGCCAATGATCAATAAATAACACGACATCTTTGTTCTGAATTATTCATCAAAACCATATCAAAGACTGACGCAGCGGTGGAAAATGCAATCAAGTTGGACGGCTCAACATTCAAAGAGCGGCAATTGAAAGTAACACCTAAACGAGTCAATGATCCAAATTTTTACGTGCAACAAGGAGGTGGTTACCAGGGCAGAGGAGGCGGACGGGGATTCCGTGGGCGTGGACGAGGGAGAGGGAGAGGAGGCGGACGAGGTGGTTACGGCCGAGGAGGTGGGAGGGGATTTCGTGGACGTGGCAGAGGCTACAATCCGTATTGAGTTGCATGAAAACACCGATTCTGCAGAGTATATAAGTTATCAGATAAAGAAAAGAAAAACCTTCATTGCTAATATTCACGATGGTAATACAATACCAAGCAACTGATTTGCAGTGCAAACGAACCTAGATTCAATCCTTCTTCATTCCTCATCTTCTTCGTCCTGTATATCATACTTATCACTGCCATTCCCATTCCAAAAGCTCCACGACTGTATCCGACCACATCAACACATGCAAACTGCGAGGTGAGGTAAACAAGAGAAACGAGAGATAGTGTTCTTGGTTTTTGTCGCGGTCTTTTTTTCTGCAATGGCCACATGCATAAAAAAAGATAAAAAACCAGTACTTAACACCATGGCGCTCACTGACGATTCTACAACCTCCAGCACCAATTCGGGCGGTATTGCCAGTGCATTAACTGCATTGAATAGTGCTTCATCTAACGTGTACGTTATATGTTTCAGTGACAGGCGTAGGTCCCCCATTTTTGCGGTCATTGCGAGGGCATTGCGGCTGTGCACGGCTGGGATAATGGGGGCTAGTCTACGCCGTTCACAACCCTCGACGATGGCATTCATTTGCTATATCTTTGACTTCATTGCGATTCTATTTCGTTGCTAATTACTAACTTATCTCGTATTTCCCTCATGGCGTCGCAGAAAAAATGCATGGGATAAAAGCGGAGGGAGCCAAGCACTCAGCAGCATTCAATCCAGTCTCCCCCAGGGAACCAAAGATTATATTGCTGATGCGCAAAACAAAGTCTTCAACCGCAAGAATCTACGATCGCCTACAGTCTTTTTTGGCCTTGGCGAAGAAAAACCATTTTATCTGGAACGCGTGCCTTCTCTTGTCACTGAGAGGGTCAAACATAATTTGAGTTTCTTTTATCTCAACTATGCTCTTTTGACGGCCCTGCTCTTTGCTCTGACTCTTCTTATCAGTCCAAGTGCCATCATAGGGATTGGGCTTTTGGGGTTTGCTTGGATGGCAGTTATTAGAGCTACCGCGGAAGGATCAGTGGAAATCAAAGGTGAGACTATTTTTAGTTAAATAGTTTTTATCGTTCAATTGCTCTGTGTTCTAATGTCCGCCTCTTTATTGCCCTACGATCAGGAATTACCGTTACTCAAAAACAAGCAACAATAGCAATGAGTGGATTTAGTGTTATCGTGTTGATTTGGCTTTTGGCACACATCTTTTGGTGGACTTTGTCAACATCTGGTTTCTTGACTGGCGTTCATTGTTTGTTACGAGATGCTTCGATGCATAAGGATGAAGAGGACAGAGTTGAGATGCAAGGCGATCTTTCGTTGGATGAAGAAGCGACCTTCCTCAATAGTGGCCCTGACCCAGCGGGATCGATGGCATAGTTTGTTGTTTTAGTATGAAAAACGCTGGCGGGGAAGTAATACCTTGGGAACTAATGATAATACGCCATATTGTACCATTGGAAATGAGTCAGCTACATACTACATACTAGGGTGGTATCATGATACGAAAATGAGATAGGCTATCAACTCATCGGCGGCGGTTGCGCAGCCTCATCATGCCTACATTTGACATGCTCACGTATACACTATCATACTCACATTCTCCAAGACCACACTCAACAACGAATGAAGTACAAAACTAAGACGAAGCTACTTTGTAACAAAATTTTTCTATTTTCTTTTTAGCCCCTTTTACACTACGACAGTTTAGATCAAATCCTTCTCAATGGCAAACTCTTCTTCATCGGTATCAAGATCAAGTCCTTCCTTGAGCTTACTCTTGATCTTCTTGACGAGTGTCTTCTCCTCCTTCTTCGAAAGCTTCTTCTTTTGTCCCTTCAGCTTGGAAACGTTACCAGCGGCATCAGTGACCTCCGACAGTTGTTGCTGATCCTCAATCTTGGTGTCCTGCTTCAACATCCAGTCGGCATCTCCCTTGGTCTCAAGGTGTCCAGCGTCCATAACCCATGTCTCGGGACAGAGCTTGGAACAGAATTCGTTGTTGTGGGTAATCATAACAACACCTCCATCGTAAGTCTCGATGGCACCAGCAAGGGCACCAAGCGAGTCACGGTCGAGGTAATTCGTTGGCTCGTCAAGGATAAGAATGTGAGGTTGATTCCACATAGCAGCGGCAATAACAACCTTCACCTTCTGTCCTCCGGAGAGAGCAGACATTCTGTAGTGGGTTCCGAATTCCTTATCAAGACCAACATCCTCAAGATGTGCCTCAACGTTCTTGGTAGAAAGCGGTCTGACGTAAAGACCAGCTCTTTGGGCAATCTTCATGTCAGTAGCCTTCATGGCCTTGTCCCATCCCATCTTCTTCAAGATCTTGGCAGGAAGATATTCACCAGAATCGACAGTAGATCCAGCGTAACGGATCTCGTATTCGTAGTCCTTTGACTTGTTGGTCTTGCGGCCTCCAACGAGCTCAGAAACAACCTTCTTCACCTTCGAGACCTTTCCTGACTCCTCATCGGTGAATTGGATCTCATACGGGGTCTTCTGAAGCTTAATCTCCTCATCGGTGAACTGCATGGTAACCTTGACAAGACTCTCCTTATCTTCACCGTTGTTGGCATAACGCCAACGGATGTATTCGTTGGGAGTCTTGGTCAAGTGTTGCTCGATATGGTGGAAGGCGTGCTGGGCGACGTAGGCAACACGAGCGTTGGGGTGCTTCCAAACATCTCCGACCTGAGGTTCGATCTCACCGACAAGAAGCTTAATCATGGTAGACTTTCCGGCTCCATTTTCTCCGACGCAGGCAACACGGGACGCCAAAGACACTTGCACAGAAATATCGAAGAGGGTTGGTGTCTCATTGCATGGGTAAGTGAAAGTACACTTGGACATCTTCATGAGTGCTTTACCCTTGGACTTGACACCCTCGATAGGACCAGGTTGGGGGAACTTGAACTTAAGCTTCGACTCAGTGAAGGAGAAGTAAGAACGAGCACTGGGCTTGATCTTGACGAACTCATCGAGGTTACCCTTGTACATATGCAACTTCAAGTTCTCAATCTGCATCATGTTGGTACAGCAGTCGTTAAGGAAACCAGAGTCGTGCGACACCATGATACAAGTGACGTGGGTGAGGGAGTTGATGTACTTCTTTACCCAGGCAACGTTGATAACATCAAGATGGTTCGTGGGCTCATCAAGAAGCAAAATATCGGCCTTTTGAAGCATGGCACGGGCAAGGGCGAGCTTCATACGCCATCCACCGGAGAGAGTGGACACAGCGTGATCGGGCTTGGCCTTTCCATCAGGAACGAAACCGACAGTGGAAAGCATTTCCCTCACTTGCTCCTTGGTACATCCAAGCTCTTGGATCTTCTCATCAACGAAGACATAATCGATACATGACAAGTGACTCTGCTCACCCTGGATATCAGCCTCGACGAAAACAGTACGGACAGTGCTACTGTCGGGGAAACCCTCAACCTGATTCTTACTGATAGATCTCATGAGAGTAGTCTTTCCAGAGTCGTTTCCTCCCAAAAGACCGTACTTCTTACCACGAAGAAGCTTCATCTTGGTGTTGTGAAGAAGAATCTTGGTACCGTAAGCAAGGGTAAATTGACAGTTACAGAGAACCTCAGCAGCATCGTCGTCATCATCCTCCTCGGGAATCTCCATCATCTTTTCTGCCTCCACGCGAACCTTCTCAATGCTCTCTTCACTCTTAGCGGCGTCATAGTATGAGGCGAAGATAGGAGAAAGATTCTTCTTCCACTGCGAATCTTCCATGTAACTAATATCCATCATTGCAGTAGCGATAGAGGAGGCAAGATCAATGGTCATCTCAAGTCCACCAGTAGCATCCTCAGCACCGAAAGCCTTCTTGAACTCAGCGCTGAGCTTAGAAGTATCACCACGTACGCTAACAGCCTTATCGGCAAGTCCCTGAAGGCGGAGAAGTTGTTCCACAGCCTTCTCAGTAACTCCACGGGCCTCGGGATCAGAAATTGAACTGGCGTTGGTTTCGAGAGCAGGGAGAAGAAGAGGAAGGAAGGGAGCGGCGTCGAGCGGGTTGTCCACAAGCTTGGACATATTGTTGATAATGACTGCACTCTGACGCTTGGTAGCGATGGCCTTTTCTCTTAATCCACGGAGAAGAAGAGGAACAACCATAGCAAGAGCGGGACACTCAACAGACTGGACGAAAGTGACTCCAGCCATCTCGTGCATGATTTCAGGAACCTCCTTGGGCTTAGTGATGGCAGTAAGAATTTTCTCAGTCATGTGCTCAATATCCTTGTTTCCAATAACTTTAAGACCTTCACGCATGGCGTTGGTGGCAGCAACCTTCACTTGCTTCTTGGTGTCCCACATACAAGCAGTAATTTCAGGAACAACCTCAGGAAGAGCATTACCTAATTGCTTGGGGCAGCTCTCGCCGAAGGTGGCTAAACATGTCAAGGCGAGCTCACGGATGGGCCACTTCACCTCAACAGGGAGCTTGCTGAAGATAGCAGGAAGAAGAGACTTCAGAGCGAAGGGGTTGATGTTGGCGCAAATGGCAAGAGCGGTGTCGGAAGCAGCAGTCTTCACAGCCTTGCTCTTGTGTCCAGCCTGTTGAATACAAGCAGCCAAACATGAATTTGTGGCGGCTTGGGCATCGGGGGCACCCTCTGCAAGGGCCTTTACGAGAGCAAGTCCAGCAAGTGCCTCTGTCTCATCTTTGGATTCAGCTTTTGCGGCGAGAGCGCTGATACCAGCAGCAAGTCCAGACTTCTCAATTCCACTCTTCTTAACTTCCTCCACAAGGTTTGGCTCGTCGCCAAGAGTCAACTTTTCTAAAGCGGCTTCGATCGACATAATTGTGCTTGTCTGGTAATTATCGAAACAACAAGTCTGCAGACGCAAAGAAAAATAAATTCATTAGATAAAACGTTCAGCAAAAATATAATACACACATGGAAACATCGGCGGCATGATGCACTGTGTTTGCGTCGAACGAATGGTCATGTCTTGTGTATATGTGCAATGTTCTGAGAAATACATGAACGCTTTTGTTGTTTGTGTTATCGAAGAACAAATACCAACAGACCTGTTCCAAAGGCAGTAGACCAATCAGCTGCAGCCCATGCTCCTTCTACTATCATTCCCCATCGTCCCAACCGATGTTTCCGACGAATGTGTCAAGACATGGTCAATGTTCCAAACATGCTTACCTTGTTGGCCAAAGGCAAAAAGTGAGAGGTGTGTAAGTCAGAACAATGCTGGAACCTACTAAAGTCGAAATTGGATGGCTTCAGTTTCAACTGGAACACGTGTATTCTGGCGAAGGACAGGCGAAGCGGTCATTCTCTCATCTCTCAAACTCCTCGAATCTCATGCATCACTCGTTGCGACAGTTCGTGCGACAGCTCACAAGAGACACAAGATCGCAAAAATCAAAAAATCCGAGCCTTCCATCATTGGAACTTTATATAGCAGCGACAGAGAGGGTTGCGAGAGGGTAGAAGGAGGTTGCATTAATCCCCCCCACCTACCAGCTATGAAGCGTTCATCACCAGAAAACGAGGAGGCTGCAAGTAGTACAGAAAAGAGGCAAAGAAGTCCCTCCTTTCAGCAGCCGAGTGATGTGCTTCATTTAAATGTTGGTGGCACTTTGACAGCTGTTCTTCGCCGCACATTGACATCAATTGAAGGCAGCATGCTGGCATCTCGCTTCTCGGGAAGATGGGATGACTCTTTAGAGAAGGATAGAGATGGTAACTTTTTCATTGACCAACCAATTAGACTCTTCCAACCAATGATTGATTACCTGAGAGCAAAAGCGTGTGAAACAATGTTGGCACCACCGGTAACCTCGCCTGAATTCGACGATGTTCGTAAATTAAAGGACTTCGTGCGAATGGTAGAATACTTCGGTATGACTGCTGGAATCTACCCAACTGAGTTGGAGATGTGTAGGGGCGAAATATCTGCAGCAAAGATAAGTGGGCATCCACGTTTTGGTGTCATATCTAGTGAATACGCAACATTTACCTTGGAAACGCGAGGGCACAAACGTCCTATAAGATCATTTAGTGTCATTTTGGGTGATGTAGACAAGATTGAGATTGGATTGGTTCGTGCTAATCACTTTGTCAAGAAACTGAGGAAGGGAGATCACAGGGGTGTAGGAATGGAACGATACACGTTTTGCTTAGATTGCAGTCAAGGAGGACTGCTATACGAAGGATCATTTACAAAATTGGACGGCTTGTCAACTGAGAAAGGAACCTTGATTCGTTGTGAAAATAAGGGTGAAAGATGGCTTGTGAATGGCCAAGTAGTGGCATCTTCTATTGCACTTGAGGATTCTTTTCATCTTCCACCAGACCTCCAACAGTATTCTCTTATTCCTGCATTCTCTGGGAAGGGCAGCTGGCAAGTTTGCGAGGTTGAGTTAGATCCTATGATATCAGATCACAAGACCTCAATATCCCATCTCTAGAGCTTCTGCTTTTGTTGGGGTCATAAATGTCGAAATAATTGCCTTCTGTTTTACATTATACTATTATCACATCAAGTGGAAGTATTGTTCCCATTGCTCATATCTGCAACGACGGTGTTGAAGCTGCTGCACCCAGGACATTGTACACCGAGGAAATGCCAGTCGAGGTTGTCTGACTTCACTTCACAATCATTGCAAATGATGCTAACCGTCTTCTTCAAATCATCTGGCATCGGTTGTAATTCAATATCTCTCGCCCGTGCAGTCCAAGCTGCTGCCATTGACTGCCGGCTCACTACTGTCTTCTTGCAAATGGGGCACCGATAGTCAAAGCTAGCAAGATTTCGAAAGCAGTGTGCATGAATGCAATGGCCACAGGGCAAGTCCTGAGGGCTCTGACGTGAACTGAACATGTCTTCGCGGCACACGGGGCAATTGTTTTTGTACTTATCTTTCATGCAGTTGTGGGTATCGTAGACGGACACATTAATGCACATGGAACAGATGGAGCAATGCCTATAATTTTCCTGTCCCCCAACACGGCAAAATCCACACTCTTCACAGTGAAACGGTTCTCTTTTGAGGGCCATCCAGATGTTGCATTTTACACAATGATACTCCGCGAAGGTTACGCCACATTCTTCATTGACACATTTATTTGTGCTGTGGTTTGAGAATACAGGCAAGTTAGAACAAGAGTGTACACTGTTATGATAGAAAGAACACTTCTTTGCACTTACGCGCTCGGTTGCCGAGTATTGCACTCCTTGCAAACAATCTCTTTCACAGCGAATCTGTCCATCGGCCCGCAGGCAGAACTACCCGTATCATCGTCGTGGCATACACGGCACCCGAACTCTACACCACAGCAAGGAGCGATAACATTACATTTGCGCTCGTAGTGAACACATGCCACAACTGCCCTTCGTTCGCTGCTGCTTGCGGCATTAGCCATCGGTACATCGGACGAAGAGTCACCATTGGCCGATCCAAGCAAAGAGCTAACCATGCCCCCAGACCCTGCTATTTGAGCCGATGCATTTGCATTAGAGTTAGAGGAGCCATCCATCAACGTTTGAATTCGTAACCGTCTCTCCAAATCAGTGAGAGTGGTGTCTTTCATAATTGATTGAATTGCACGCCGTTTTTCGGTGGATTTGTCTTCCTTCAAAGAACCCGACGCCACATTTCCATCAGGAGGAGAATGATTATCGCTTGACATGTTGTTTCTGTTATTTCTTTGACGCTGAAATAATGATATCTTCCTGATCACCAAAGCGATGACAATGATCGCACAGGGATGAGATGGAGATGGATAATACAGGTGCAAGTAGATAAGGCGGGCGGGCAGTACAATAGTATATCTTCATGAAATAAACAACAAACAACACAAAAATTTCATTTTTCATTTTTTGGTCATCGAACCCCAAACAGAGGGAGTCCCATTCTTTGCCCGGGCCCGATAAACGAGGAAAGACACACTCCCCATTAAAATTCTCCTTTGGCAATTGACCGCCAATTATTCGCTAAATGTTTACTGCCCAGGTCCATGTAGGAATTCATATCAGTCTGAGCTTAGTAAGAGGTAGCGGCGAGGCCTCAACTCAACTCATCATCTTTACCATTTCCGTCTTGTGAAGCTAGCAGCCTACTACCTTCGAGGCCCAGCACCCCACGAAATCAACTTATTCCTTGTGAATTATTAGCGGAGAGAATTGTTCTAGCGAATTTATATTACCATGCCTACTAACGCGCAACACCGAAACTACAGGAAGACCTACAAGACCCCTCGTCGTCCGTACGAAAAGGAGCGTCTCGATGCTGAGCTCAAGCTTGTAGGAGAGTATGGTCTTAGATGCAAGCGTGAGATCTGGCGTGTGCAGTATGCTCTTGCCAAGCTCCGTAAGGTCGCTCGTACATTGCTCACCCTTGACCCCAAGGATCCTAAGCGCATCTTCGAGGGAGCCGCCCTCCTTCGTCGTATGAGCCGTTACGGTCTCCTTGCCGATGATGAGCTTGAACTCGATTTCGTTCTTCAGCTTTCCACCCAAAAGTTGCTTGAACGTCGTCTGCAGACCAAGGTTTACAAGCAAGGTCTTGCCAAGTCCATCCACCACGCCCGTGTTCTTATCCGTCAACGTCACATCAGTGTTGGAGGACAACTTGTCAATGTTGCCAGTTTCAATGTGAGAACTAGCTCAGAGAAGCACATCGACATCTCTGCCAACTCACCATATGGACAGGGAGCCCCAGGACGTAATGCTAAGAAGAGAGCAGCCTCAAAGGCCGCTGCTGGTGAGGACGACGAGTAAACACCTTAGCGAATAAAAAAATAAAAGGTTTAATGTACAACTACCCCCCTCGGTTGTGTTTTTATTTTACGATGACTATGTACATGAATTTATATTATCTGATTGTTAACATGGAATACGTAAGATACTTGTGAAGATTTGCTACAGTTGCCAAACAGTAGCATCAAGTTATGACTCATCACTTGCCAGCATACTCTATTGTAGGATGAAATGTGGCTTGATCATCCATGACTCTAAGTATCACTGGAGTTTTGAGCGATTTGTTTCAACCTGTTCAAGAAGAGCTTCTTCCTTGGTCAGGAGAGTAGTTACTTGAAGTCCAATCTCTGCTCCTTTAACTTTTGCCGTTGTCCTTCTATTGTACTCAAACCTGCAATACTGTTCAACTCCCAGAGCTCAAGCAAGCAGAAATGAAGCAAACTTCGAAAATCAAAACTGAAAATTCTGCTCAAGCAAACAACAGATTGAGACAAAGAACATGCATATTATTTCTCTACACAGAGATTAACTACATACTTTTAATGATCTATCACTAAGGCAGATTTTCAACGATTGATGGGCAACCTCCAAACAAGTTCATCTTCGTTGGAACCATGTTATCCCAGAAGGCGTCTGCCAGGTCATCTACATAATATTCCGGATCTTCACCTCCACATCCAGCCACACCTCCCCCTCGTGATCCTAATTGTATCTTATCCCATTGTCCTCTACTCAGTGTATCCATTACATCCTTTGAAGTTGTCTGGGTTCCACCTCCCCCTCGTGACGACGATGCTTTCATTGGGGCAGATCCCATTACGGACACATTCCATGCAGCCTTTGTAGCCTGATCATCCGCAAACATCAACCCCCCTGTTCTCGCAGCACTATTGAGAATATCCTGAGCTGCAGCAGCTGCATATGCCGGATCGTAATAAGTATTGACGCCACCTCCTCTTTGATGGGGATGGTTCAATATCATCCCACCTCCTATTGAGCGTGACCCCTGAGACCCTCCGACAGGAACCATACTTTGTGAAGCACTTGTAACTATGGTTTCTCGACGTGCAAGCTCTGTTTGTTCTAATCTAATTTGGATGATTCGTCTTTGACGTTCACTTTCGTCCATTTGTTCAATTTGTTGTAAATGTTCGCTTCCTGATTGTAATTGAGAGGAGTCATGACCGTGAGAAGATGTTACGGGCGTCAAGTTAGTGGGATCGATCGCAGGTGAGGCGCCATCAGGTGTTAGCATCCCACCAAAGGGAGATGGAGTGAGCGTGGAATGATTCGTTGATGAATGGTAAGATCCAGATCCTTGGTAAACATCTTCAGAGCTGGATGATGTGTCAGCGAATGCGCCCGGTCTTTGCGGTTCTTCTTTGGTACAGCAGTTCCCCATCCTGAAGAAGAGTGCTGTGTAAGAAAAGGTGAGGTAGATGAAGTGATTCGGTCCAGCCGGCCGCTCTTGATTGCTGTGGGTATTTCAGCGTTGGCGTTTTGAAATGCAACGATGGAAAAAATGTGTTTTACGAATCTCACACCTCTGCTGAAATACTCATTCTAGAGCGTTTTCTGTGGGGGCTGTGAATGTCCTGATGAAAGGGATGTAAGACTACCATACAGTGCGTACTGAGCCAGTGATGTGTTTTGCCAACAGGTGGCTGGTGACTGAAAAAATGAAAAACTCTACTACAATAACGATACAACGCTTTGACACTCTACAACAATCTTTGACCAGCCAGCACTATACTCTTGGGCATTGCTCCTCATAAATCATGACAGAATTTAATCGCTCAGCCATTAAATCCAAAGCGGCCGCCGCTTGCGGATGGAACTTCATCGTTCTCATGTCACGGCAGGGAAAGATCCGTCTCTCGGAATTTTTTTCATCCTACACTGAATCTCAAAAGAAGCGCATCTTACGTGATATTACTGGGGATGTGTTGCCTCGACAGGCGAAGATGTGCAATATTATTGAAAAGGGCGAATATAAATTTATCTATCGGCGGTATGCCAGCTTGTATTTTGTGGTGGGGGCGCCTGTGGAGATGAATGAGTTAATTGTTTTGGAGCAGATCCATTTGTTTGTGGAGGCATTGGATGGATATTTCAATAGTGGTGAGTGCATTGTTATATTATTTGTCATCCTATTGAACTTTTATGTTCTGTTTCATCAATTGAAACTAACTGTTGCCACTTGTGAATCCATGACGTTAGTATGTGAGCTAGATCTCGTATTCTCGCTCCACAAATCCCTAATGATTTTATTTGAAATGTTTATTGCCGGAATGCTTTGTGAGTCCAACCGCCGAGAGGTACTGCAACAAATCGTTGAAGCAGAAGAAATGGTAGAAGAGATGTCGAAGGCTGGAGAAGATACATCTAGTCAGTTGGACGATGGACTTTCTTTCCAGGAACAATTTCAGTTGGGTAGAAAACCTGGAGCAAGGGGGCCGAGGGGGAATAGGTAATCATTTTGACTACGTAATACGGTTGCTTGGATTGTAGATGTGTTAGAGAACAGTATGAGTGAAACAATATAACACCTTTGTTCGCGTCTTGATGAGATCAAGTGAGAGTGTGTAGAAAGTCATCTCCGAATACAAGTATATCAGATTAATTGTTAAACAAGTCTTCTACATTGTGCATTGCGTCATCTTTCCATCGCCAGATCTCGTCACCATTAAAATCCCAAACAAAATCTCCAGCCATACATTCCCACCAGCCTTTGTTTTCGCAACCATCACTCATTTGTACTAACGCAATCCATGCGCCCAGGATTTGTAATGAGATATTCAGAATGCCCCACTGGATTCCAACACATTTTGGCAAGCAACAAGGACACTGCTCGTAGCAGGCGTAGGCATCTGATCTCTGCACAGTTCTCCTTATTGTATCTTGATATGTATCATGAATTGCATGTACATTAACAAAAACGCCGTACCAAAGAACTATGTAGTTCAGTATTGGAGAGAATACCATCCACTCCAAATAGATAAAGATGGAAGTTAGGACAGCGTAAAAGAGATTGATTTTGATCATTGTGCGATTTGGTGCGTAGCAGAGTGAAATCAGTAGGAAAAAGGTCAATAATGCAGCCGCTCCTGTTGCAGTCTTTTGGCCTCCACTAAGCATTACGAAAAAAGTTCCCCAGATTGCACTGCCTACGTAACCTGCAGGGATGATTGCGATTCTACAGCCACCGATATATTGTGTGACACCTCCTTCATTTTCAAACACGCGAATTGCAATTACCTTGCCGCATGTGAGCCAGCATGCTGGTAAGTATTTCAAGTAGGAAACGATAGATGGTTGAATGTGAGAAGACATAACAAGACGTGTAAAAGATGAAACTGAAACATTATTACTCACCCAGCGCATGGCTAATTTCATGTAGAAATGTAGTCAACAGTCGAAATGGATACAGAATTATGGTGTTGTGAAAGAGTAGAGTTACGGCAACATATGCGAGGTACAATACTGAAAACGCAATCTGAGATTCATTCATGCTGCGCCTACAACATCATCATTATCAGCTGGTTAGAGCGTTGATGTTGAGAGCGAGCAATACAATATCGATGATAGATTTCTATCAACAACCAACGGTTTGGTTATGTACTTGGAAGCCAAATTCAAATTTACGGTAGTCAACGTAGGAATCAGTAGCTGAGAGGTGTGACTGGATCAGCGCAGCGTCGTTGCTCAATCTTCCAGTGCCACGCCACATTTTCATTTCACGGATGAATGGATGAGGGGAGGATTAGTATTGAACACGATGTCTTCACCATCAATCGTTGCATGGGCGTTTGCATTAAGCCCCTTCCCGGCATACCTGCCTCAATATTTTAGTCTCATACGACAAACGTCTGCTGAAAACGAAGACAATGATACTAAGACCTTGTTGCGCAGCCACGGAAGCGTGAATGCCTTGGTGGAGGAGCAGCAGCATGAAGTAGTAATAGATAGAGGGATTGACTCTTTAAGAAAAAGGAACAATCTACATGATTCTCCGTCATCGGCAAAGATAAAAGTCACGGCGGCGCCTCACTCGGCAGGACTTCTGATACAAGGGCTGGGCTCTCCATCGAAGTCATCAAATTGTGATGTCAATGGCAGTAACAAAGCAGCTTCTAGTGGTGGCGCCGGTCTTAGCCGTGCAACAGTATTTCTATTACTGTCGTCGCATTTATTGCGAATGCTATATTTTTATGGATTAATGCTAGAAAATGAGAAGATATTATCAGGTGAAAGTATCACTTCAGAAGGTGCAGCTATTCAAACAACCGCAACAACAATACAGTGGGACCTATTTGGTCAAAGTGTCTGCATGATTGTAATGCAATTGCTTTTACTTCGTGCAATGACAAGAATGCGGTCGCTAACAAGGAGAAAGACTGGATCTAATACCGACTGTTCATCACCATCGCGTTACATTCAAGATAATGATACAACTCAACGTGGCAATGCTTGGCAATGGTTGAATGCAATTACAAAGGCACATTTTCGTCGACTTTTGTCACCTTTCAACATATTACAAAACCATTCTTTTCTGGATTACGTGGAACTGATTTTCCTTTCTTCGATAGCTACAAAGCTCATGTTTGATTATCAATGGTACCCACGCTATCGAATGAGAAGTGTTGATGCTCTCAAGCATACTTCAATTGTTTTAGAGTCATGTCTTGCCTTGCCACAAGCAATGAGAAACTATTCCAATAAAACGACTGAAGGATTGAATGTTATAATGGTAGGGGGCTGGATACTTGGTGACTTCTTGAAGTTGTTTTACTTTACTTCTCAATTGCTCTGGTCGAGAGTAACCGGTGTAGGCGATGCTGGAAATATTGTGTTCGTATTCGGGTGTATCTTTGCACTTGCAATGGATTTCCTTGTTTGTCTCCAAATGGCGGTTTGGTATCCGTCGCGAGAGACACTTGAGTTGAAAGAGGGTTTGATTCGATCGATGCAAAAGCTGAAGGCTAGCCATCGCTCGAATGAATCACTGCCATGTAAATTTTTACGATGTATGAAAGAGGCAAGATCTTCAAGCTAATAATGTAACAGAAATTTTATAGTATGAAGAGAGAGTAGTGTAAATAAAAGCTAGGATTAAGAAAAAAGTTGTTTCTATTTATTGTGACACGGCAGCCTCGAGTTCTGCAATTTTGGCCTCAAGCTCAGCCACAGCTGGCGTTTTAGGTGCAGCCGCAGCGACGTTGGCAGAATCACTAACCTCGTCTGTAACACATCCCTCGCTGGCAGTGGCAACACACTGGATGTACTTGAATAGAGTTCCCTGGCTAACACGAAGAGGAGGAGGAGCCCAAGCCTTTCTACGTTCCTCCCATTCCTCGTCTGAGATCAAAAGATCGATTGTTCGTTTATCGGAACGAGCATCAATGCGGATTGGGTCGCCATTCTTCACAAGGGCAATGGGGCCTCCAACCTGGGCTTCGGGTGTGATATGTCCGATGCAGAATCCGTGACTTCCACCACTGAAGCGTCCGTCAGTTAGCAATGCAACGCAGTCACCAAGTCCTGCTCCCATGATAGCACTAGTAGGAGTCAACATCTCTGGAAGTCCAGGCCCACCTGTTGGGCCTTCGTAACGAATGATCACAACATCTCCGCATTTAATTTCCTTATTTTCAAGTCCTCGAAGCATAAGTTGTTCGTTATCATACACTCTAGCAGTACCTGTGAAAGTCTCGCCTTCCTTTCCAGTAATTTTAGCAACTCCTCCGCCGGGGCATAGGTTTCCGTACATAATCTGCAAATGACCAGTAGGCTTGATGGGGTCACTGAGAGGCTTAATAATTTCTTGTCCAGGAGTCAAACCGGGATGGTTCATTTCAGCCAAGTTCTCATTGTGTGTTTTTCCTGTAACCGTCATCTGGTCTCCATCAAAAAGATCATTATCAATCAAGAATTTGATCATACCAGGTGTACCTCCAATGTTTTGGACATCTTCCATGACGAACTTACCAGATGGCTTCAAGTCAGCCAGGAACGGAGTCTGAGAGATTATATGCATAGAGGTGTTTGTCATTGTAAGTAGTGTTCTTTGTGTGATAAGAGAGCACGCATACATCCATCACTAATTCTAAAAGATACTCACCACATCAGAAAGACGCTGGAAATCATCCAACGAAATTGCTACCTCGGGATTTTGGCATGAACGACTCATAGCAATCAAGTGGAGAACTGCATTTGTAGAACCACCGGTCATCATAATCATGCGGATAGCATTCTCAAAAGCAGCCTTAGTCATGATATCACGGGGTTTGATGTCCTTCTCAAGCAAAATCTTCATAGCAGCGCCAGCCCTTTCGCACTCATCACGCTTCTCCTCCGAGTCGGCGGGAGAACTGGAAGAGTAAGGAAGAGACATACCCAACGCTTCAATTGCAGTTGCCATCGTGTTAGCAGTGTACATTCCACCGCAAGCTCCTGGTCCTGGACAACTGTGCTGAATGATTTCCTTCCTCTCCTCCTCAGTGATCTTGTCGTAGAGAGACTGACCATAAGCTTGGAAGGCACTAACAATATCGAGAGTATCTCCATTACTTGGTTGTTTTCCAGCACGGATAGTACCACCATAAACCATGATTCCAGGCCTATTCAAGCGTCCCATGGCCATAATGACACCAGGCATATTCTTATCGCAACCAGGAAGAGCAATGCATCCATCATACCACTGAGCACCCATTGTAGTTTCGATTGAGTCAGCGATCAAATCACGAGATTGGAGAGAGTAACGCATACCAGTTGTTCCCATGGAGATACCGTCAGAGACACCAACAGTGTTGAATCGGTAGCCTACGCAATCAGAAGCAAGAACACCCTTCTTGACATATTCAGAGAGTTCAAGAAGGTGCATGTTACAAGGATTACCTTCGTACCAGACAGAGCAAATACCAACTTGTGGCTTGTTCATGTCTTCTTCTTTGAGACCAGTGGCGTAGAGCATTGCTTGAGATGCTCCTTGAGATGCCGGTTGAGTCAAAGTACTGAAAACAATATATCTGTGAGAGGGTCGAACGGCAATAAAATGCATAAGATTGTACACGTGCAGTTCCCGACGTCCATCTTACCGACTGTACTTGTTCAAGACGGGTTCTTCATCTTCACTGGCCATGCGAAGTGAAGAAAGTCTCTTGGGCGCCATCCTTGTTAGCTGGAAGGCGTCACATGATGCGATGGCAAGCACCGCCGAGATTGTCAATGAGGATAAACGCATCGTGTCTATTCTTTGCTGCCGATCAAATCGATCTGATATCTAAGTAGGCAAAGTGAAGTGTGTCCGTCAGTGCAATGATGGCGTGCCATCATCACACAAAGATTTGCGGCGAGAAGTTGATGGG
>Ga0209652_1001574_pt1 | contig 18549 bp, 15 predicted proteins | sample SaaInl74LU_5_DNA_FD_184641 | JGI IMG/M metagenome (GOLD analysis project Ga0209652, IMG submission 184641) | Marine microbial communities from expanding oxygen minimum zones in the Saanich Inlet - ESP_74LU_5_DNA (SPAdes) (version 2) | ecosystem: Environmental > Aquatic > Marine > Intertidal zone... | reverse complement strand
CACTGGCTTTTGGGCAGATAAGTGTCGACCTGCTCGTCAAGCCCTTGCGCCACGAGTTCATCGTAGATGCCAAGCGTCTGCAAACAACGCTTCGCATGGAAACGGTGACTCGGACAGACCACATAAAAGTAGCGACCATCTTTGCATCGATATGAGCGGTAGAAGGGATCGAGTAGCTCCTGAAGATCCTCAAAACTGAGATCCATAGGCAGATTTTCAGCGCGACGGCGATTGATCTCCTGCTCGCGCTGTGTCAGGTAGCGCTCAGGAAGGTTCTCGATTTCGATCGAGTTGTAACAGAGGCCCTCCATTACTGCGGTTGCCAAGGGCACTTCAATATGGTCACCATAACCAATCCGTTCACGGGCCTGCAGTGCAATAATAACTGACGATGCTGCCAGCATAGTACCGTAAGCGCTGCTGAGCGGGAGTGGAGAAAATGAAGGGTTGATTCCCATAAGAACACGGTTGAGCCCCATGTCGGTAAAGACACCAGATTGGGCTGCAACCACACTCTCAAACGCGCGCCACTGGGAACGAAGGGTGTCGTTGGAGGCAAATCCAGGAATACTCAAAGTGATCAATTCCGGTCGTTGATCGCGCAGCGCTTGAAAGTCGATCCCAAGGCGCGCCATCACACCGTTACGAAACCCCTCAATGACGATATCAGCCTGATCAATCAGAGCGAGCGCGTCCGACAGCCCCTGCTCGGTTTTAAGATCAATTTCAACGCTCAGTTTATTGCGATTGAGGACAGCGTTTGCTGGGTTATCCCAGAGCGAACCACCCGGCGGGTCAATATGAACAACAGTGGCACCTAAATCAGCCAATATCATCGCGACCGCAGGACCTGCGATATATTGACCAAAATCGACAACGTTGACACCGCTCAGGGGAAGGGGTGACTGACTCATCTGCCGAGCTCCTCTTATTGTTGTTAAGTACATCGGCACTTTTAACTGAATCAACGAGGTCCGACTTGCGTCATTGCGACAGATCAATCGTTATCTGTGACACCGGCTCCCGCACCCTTGAGACGGGAGGCCTCCGACTCTGGCGCGTAAGTTTTGTATTCAAAAATTTCAAGTTCGTTCCAGAGCGCTGAGCTCACATCAGCCCGCAAGATCGGCTCTGCCGATTGCGTGTAATACTCGGCCTCTGAGTGCCCAAATAATTCAAGACTCACCGGGCTGACTCGAATGGTTTCAAAGTCCAGTTCGGCATTTTGGATCTTAGCCAATCGACCCTGAAACCCCAGCCAAACCCAGTACTCACCAACGGATGGTTCCTGCGGTTCAGAGGCTACAGCTCGCAGATCCAACTCATAGGCCCACCCTGCCAATTGATCAGAACATTTCTGATCTTTTAAAAAGTCTGCAACCCAAGCATCCAAACGCACATTGCGCTGCGCCAACCATACCAGTGATTTGGCAAACTCTTCACCTAACCCCCACGGCAGACCAGCACCCTTAGCTGCCTTTTTTAATCGAGCCTCAAGCTCGTTAAAACTTACCTTCACTTAGCCCCAACCTTCGCAATTCGAGGCAGACAGCTCAGTCGCGAAAGGCGCATCAGCAAACATACAGATGCGTAGCCAGCGATCAGAACGGGGGTCAAAATAGTTGGCCCCAAAGAATGAGAGTTTAAGGCGCAGCATATCGATGGGTTTGAGCTCAGCTGAGATGGTGTTGTCGTGAATTTCACCGAATGGTGATTTGCATACCCACTGCAGACGCCGAGCAGTGTGACGATGTTCAGGATGCTGCAGCAGGAAGCTCGCAAGATTAATTGCATTACTCTGCTGCAGCGCTACAGCAAAGGCTGCCATATCGCGCCCCGGCGCCAAAGGCTGCTCGTAAGGCTCCACTGGCTCTTCGGCACGCTCTGCCAAGCGCGGCTCCAACTTCTCTTGAGAGACATACCATACGCGCGCTGTCTCTGACTGATCCCAATCTCGATCCAGCGCCCAGCCGAAGTGTGCATCGATAGCATCCAAGGTTTGCCCTAACGTCCAACGTCCATCGATTTCGTAATCTTTAGATTCATCAATCGACATCTGTTCTGACCAACGGTCAGTAATATCGGGATAGGCTTCTAACAGGCAGGTTATCCAGTATTCACGCCCCTCATCTGACAATCTCTCCTCCGCCCACTCCAGACTCGCTTGCGGTGACGAGAGATCGACAGACTCTAAGTGATCAAGATCGCGCTTAAGCTGCGCAACACGCTCAACCTGATACGGGTGCGCACTTCGCCAGCGCGGCAGATTAGCCTTACCCCTCGCAAGGCGTGCCAAAGCTCGGGATAGGGGCTCAGGTGCGAAACTGCTGCATTCACAGATCTGTGCTAACGCGCCCTCGCGTGCACCTATCCAGCGGTCAATCAGTCGCGGATGATTGACGAGAAAGGGAGCCATTCCGAGCCCTGTGGAGTTACCAATACCGAGCGTGCGTGCTAATTCAGGTGCAAGCTCGACCGCAGCATCGCCACCGGCATTGCGAGCACATCTATTGAGCAGATCCAGTACAAACTGACGGATCAAGAAAACCGTTAGCATCTCAGCCTGAAAAGGCGCATTGAGTTCGGGTCGCTCTGCAATCAAAGAACGGTCGCAGAGCCCAAACTTACCCGACCCATAGACCGCCGTTGTACGCATCAGATAGCCTACTTCACTGAGGCTATCCAAGCTCGGTTGAAGGCCTTGACTCAAGGTTTCAACGACCCCGTTCCAGAGTCTTACTGAGCGGTTAGCTCGGGACAAGCAGAGCTCGGTCGGCGTGAGGCGGGCGGTCTCTTGCCCGGGCACCTGCGTCTCCAAACGCGCTACATCCGCAGCCGTTGGGATACCATCAAATAGGCAGAAGGTTGCATCCCAGGCCTGTGCGATAACGCGATCAGACCGCAGCTCATCAGGAAGATCGTGCGCAAAAGCAACTAATGAGTAGCTGCGTTCAGGCGTGTGCATGGTCAGCACCGCGCGACCAACACCCCGCTCATCGATATCAAACAGGCGTTGCTCATAGCGCCAATGCTCTCGACCCATCCGCCGCAGCAGCTGGTGCATAAAACTCATACGACTTGGATGAAACGAACCTAGCCGATTCAGCTTCATCAATCTATCAGGTGTCCGAAGCGCCATACTCATTTCACCACCCCCTACGCTTGCTTAGACCATCAGCCTATAGCGGAAAAGTTATCGCGGAAGAATCTGTGCCAGTTATCCCCCAGCACCAGTCCAACTTCTGTATCGGAAAAACCGACTGCAGAGAGTCCAGCCTGCAGGTGATGGAACCCCCGACTGTCTGCAAACCAATCAGGTTGATCAGGAAAACCCGGAGCGGCTTTGGAGCCCTCGCCAAAATCGATCTGCTTCGTCCAGCGACCAACCCGCATCCACTCTACAACCGAATCAGGTTGGTCCTGACAGAGATCCGACCCTATACCTATGTGCTCAATGCCGTACTTATCTGCAGTATCAGACACCATGCGACAGAAGCTTTTCAGTGTGCAGTCGCTCTTATCCTTCAAATGGTGTGGATAGAGCGAAAAGCCGATCATGCCGCCACTATTAAACACAGCGCGCAGAACCTCTTCGCGTTTATTGCGCAGCGCCGGATGCCACTCGTGCGGATTGGCGTGCGTAACAACGATCGGCCGCGATGAGATCTCGGCAGCTTCAATGGTGCTTCGATCACCCGAGTGAGACATATCAACGACCAGTCCCACTCGGTTCATCTCGGCGATAACCTCTTTACCCATTCGGCTGATACCCGCATCCACCGGTTCATAGCAACCCGAGGCCAACAGCGACTGGTTGTTATAGGTCAGTTGCATAAAGCGCACACCCAACTGGTGCACAATCTCAACCAGCCCGATGTCATCCTCGATCGGGCTCGGGTTTTGAAAGCCGAAAAAAACCGCAGTTTTGCCGCTGGCATGCGCCAGCTCCACATCGGCTGCAGTAGTCCCTTTGAAAATCAGCTCTGGAAAGCGCTCGAAGTGACGGTTCCAGGCTTCAAGGTTCGCCACCATCTCACGGAAATTTTCGTGATAGGCGATCGTGACATGAACCGCATCAAGTTGCGCTTCACGCCACTGACGGAAGATCTTCTCCGAATAGTTGCAGTACTGAAGCGCATCGATTCTCATAAATCATCACCTGCACTGATGTAGGCCGTCTTAACCACGGTAAAGAACTCATCCGCTGTGCGACCCTGTTCGCGCGGGCCGTACGAGCTTTCGCCACGACCACCGAAGGGCACATGATAATCGGTACCGGCGGTTGGCAGATTGACCGTCACCACACCGGTCTGCGCGTTACGACGGAAGTGGTTAGCGCGTGCCAGCGAGCGCGTGACGATACCGGATGTGAGTCCAAACTCAGTATCGTTTACAACACTGAGCGCCTCATCATAGCTACCCACCTTTATTACGGAGGTCAGTGGCGCAAACATCTCTTCGCGATTGATACGCATATCATTGCGCGTACCCAGAAAAACCCCTGGGCTCATATAAAAACCAGGCGTGGCAAGTTCCAACCGCTCGCCGCCACAGGCCAGCTCAGCACCTTCACTCAGCCCCAGACGGACGTACTCAAGGTTCTCATCTAGCTGAGTTTGCGACACAACAGGGCCCATCTGCGTGCCCTGCTCGAGCGCGTGACCAACCTGCATCGCTTTTGCACCGGCGACGAGCTTCTCAACGAAGGCGTCATGAATGCCCTCGTGCACCACTAAACGCGACGAAGCGGTACACTTCTGACCGCTACCACCAAAGGCGCCACCAAGCGCAACCGTAACCGCAAGGTCCAGATCAGCGTCATCCATCACGGCCAGGGCGTTTTTCGATCCCATCTCCATCTGCAGTTTGGTGAAGTTGCTCACTGCAACCTGCGCGATGCGTCGACCGACGGGAACCGAACCGGTGAAGGAGATCGCCTTCACACCTTTATGACCGGCAAGCGCCTCACCGACTTCTGATCCCGAGCCCACCACTAGGTTGAACAGCCCTGCAGGAATATCCTGTTTAGCGATGATCTCAGTTAGCGCAACCGCCGATGCTGGCGTAAGGTTCGCCGGCTTCCAGATAACCGCATTGCCGTAACAGAGAGCCGGGGCGATCTTCCAGGCCGCCGTTGCGGTTGGGAAGTTCCACGGACTAATCACAGCAATCACACCCACCGGCTCGCGACGCACATCTATCTCAATATTGGGGCGTACCGAATCAGCATTCTGACCCAATTGGCGCAGACACTCGGCGGCATAGTAGGTAAAGAACTGGCCGGCTCGGTAGATCTCGCCCTTACCTTCAGCCAGAGGCTTACCCTCTTCGCGGCTGAGCAACTCGCCAAGTTCGGCGCTGCGCGCCATCAACTCTTCACCGATCGCCTGCAAAACCGCCTGACGTCTCTCTAGTCCGTAACCCTTCCAGACCGCCTGCGCCTCAGTCGCGGCTACGACTGCCTGATCAACTTGCGCCGAGCTGCCTTGAGCAAAAAGCCCGATAACATCACGTGTATCCGATGGGTTTATATTTTCAACTTCGCCTGAACCGTCAACCCAGGTACCGCCAATGTAATTCTGATAGCTTTTTGTCATCTCTCTTCCTAACTCTTTAGATACAACTAACTAGCTGCGCAGACGAACTGCAATGTTTTTAGTAGCGACGTAGTTCAACATGGCCTCGCGGCCCTTCTCACGCCCATAACCACTCTGTTTTACTCCGCCGAACGGAGTCTCTACGCCACCCGCGAACCACTCATTAATGAATACCTGCCCCGCGCGCAAGCGGCGCGCCAGTTGCAGACAAGCATTGATATCCTGACTGAATACCCCCGACACTAAGCCATAATCCGTGCCATTAGCAATCGCCAGCGCCTCTTCGTCGTCCTGATACGGAATTACACAGAGGACAGGACCAAAGACTTCTGTCTGAGCGATATCACTCTCAGCTGTTACTTGCAGGACCGTTGGGGGGTAGAAGGCGCCCTGACTCGGCGCACTACCCTGCGCCAACATGAGGGCACCAGCATCCAGGGCTTGTTGCACCAGCTCAGCCGCCCTGTCGCGCTGCGCGGTATTAACCATAGCACCCATTATCAGGCTCTCGTCAGCTACCGCTGAAGCATCCCTTACCTTGATAGAACTCACCAACTGCGAAACACGCTGAGTGAACTCTTGCAGTCGATCCTGCTGAATAATCACGCGCGAAAGGGCTGAACAAACCTGCCCGGCACCAAAGAAAATCCCCCAGCGCACGCTCTCAATGACCAGCTCCATGTCAGCATCTTTGCGCACGATCGCTGCCGATTTACCACCGAGCTCCAGCACACAGGGAATTAAGTTTTGCGCAGCGGCCGTGGCAACACTACGACCGGTCGCAACCGATCCAGTGAACACCACCTGGTCCACGTCGCTGTGACCAGCAAGCGCAGCGCCAGCAACAGCCCCTTCACCGCACACCAGGTTCATTACACCCACAGGAAACTGAGCATACTCCGCCGCAAGGGCAAAGTGCCGGCTAGAGAGCGGATCAAGCTCCGGGGATTTAATAACTGTTACGCAGCCGACCGCTAACGCAGCGCCAACACTGCGCCCCACCATCTCAAGTGGATAGTTCCAAGGGATGATTTGAGCTGAGATACCCAGAGGTTCCAGCTCAGTAAAATCGATATAGGCATCACCTAGCGGAATGCTATCCCCCTGAAAGTTATCAGACTGACAGCCGTAGTACTCGAAGTAGCGTGCCGTACCATCAACCTCAATCAGCGCCTCAAATAGTGGCTTGCCTGATTCTGCAGCCAACTCAGCAGCTATCTCCATACGATTAATCGTGAAGTACTCACCGAGTTTACGCACCATACGTCCGCGATCTCCCGGACGCATACCCGACCAGGTGCGGTCGTTAACCGCCTGGCGAGCAGCTTGAACGGCCGCATTCACATCGTCGACCGACGCAAGGGCCTGCTGACCAATGATATCGCCTGTGGCAGGATTCTCGACATCAATCGTCCCGGCGCCACCCTCATACCAGGCTCCACCCCAATAGTTTTTATACACCTTGGGCCTCCAACGCTGCCGCTACCCATCGATGGAACACATGGGTTGGCGGATCCATCACGGGAGAGAACTTCCCGCCATCGAACCCCGGCGAGTGACGACCGCGCTGCATCGCCTCAACGACACCAATGTCTTCTTGGAAAACTTCCTGCCAAGCTTTGAGTACCGAATTGCGCGCCGCAGCGGTTGAGCTATCCGACACCACACCCGGCATGTAAAACAGACGCAGCCTCTCCTGTGTCCGTTCGGGACCTCGCGGAAGCAACAACATCGCAAAGGCATGGTCCGCTTGCAGCCCGAGAAGCACATTTGGATAGAGGCTGATGTACTCGGCGTTCTCTATGCGCTCCGCTGGCCAATCCGGAATCTTGGGTAGTTGATAGCCCTCAAACTCAGATAGGCGGTAAGCGGTACTCCCTTGGCCGGAATAACTCTGTTCAACGATATTGTAGTGATCGTCGAGTTTCGAATAGCTGTTCAGACCTGGATGAATCCAGGGTAGATGGTAGGCTTCGCAGTAGTTCTCCACCGCCAGCTTCCAGTTACAGGCGAGCTCCTGCTCCCAGTTACCCGATTCAGCGTCTGCCTCCAGTGCTTCATAGTCGCCAGCGGGATGAAATTCAGACCAGCGCTCAAGTAGACCACTAATACGCTCTTCAAATGGGCCCGCGTTACCTTTCAGATCGACAAAGATGATACCCATCCAGATATGGCTTTTTACCTCTTTCAGACCGTGCTCTTCGCAGGCGAGGCCTTCAACCTGATGTTTGTTTATACCACCAACGTGAGGCGTTGCTACCAGCTTACCCGTCAGGTCATACGTCCATGAGTGATAGGGGCAGCAAAGCATACCCATCAGCGTCGTCGGCTCTTCAGCTAGAGCTACACCGCGGTGAGAGCAGACATTATGGAAGACACGAATGACATCGTCTCTGTCACGCACTGCTAAGAGGGGCATCCCCGCCAGCTGCACCGGATAGATTGAACCCTTCTCGGGTAGATCAGAGGCGAAGGCCACACCGGCCCAGCTCGCACCAAAAACAGCATCGCGCTCCTGCGCATAACCTTCTGCGGTGATGTAGTAGTGATTCGGCAATCCACGCGCCTGTTCAATATCACCCTGGACTCTGTCGAGATTGATAAGCGGTATGTTCATCGCCGCTCTCCTCTGTATAGTTATTCGTTCTAATTATCGGTTAGCGCATCGACCGCATCAGCTGCATGTTTGAGCGCGTCAAACAGCGACTGGGCTGAGGATCTCGGACCCAAGACTTGCCATTCGTTCTGAGCTAAACCTACCACCCAACAGCCAATATGCTCAATCTGAGTTCGCACTGCCTTACCACTTGAATATGTAGCTGGGGCGTTGGCGACCAGACGCTCCAGCATCAAAGGAGCTTTCGATCCACGCAATGCGAAACCACACCAGGCGTCACTCTGGTCAGTTAGGGCCACCAGCCCATCCAATGATTCAAGATTTGGTAGAACACCTTGGAACAGCCACTGCCCCTGACCCAGCGGCAGCACAACACAGGGACCTAAACTAGCCTCGGTGGGTGCCGGCAGGCTGAGTCCCTGCCGTTGCAGACATTTCTGTACCTGCTCAAGCTCGCCTTTGAGTGGCGCAATAGAGAGCCGCGGGGTGTTATCCAGCAGTTCAATACTTAACTGCATTAGCTCATATTTACCCGTACGCAGCGCCGGAGCTTCAGTTAATTTAAACACGTAAGCGCTCCCCTTCAGGATCGACAAAATGGGGCGAAACGACTTGAACCTTCACGTCAGCGCCATCCAATAAGCTCACAGCTCGCATCTGGGTATCCATATGCTGCTGCGCGTCACGGATAAAGCCTATTGCAATGTAGCAGCCTAGATTAGGCGAATAACAGGCGCTCGACACCCAACCTAAGGTGTGGGCCTGCTCGGCAGGAGCGCCATTGGGAACCAACCAACTACCGGTAAGAATCTGCTCCTCTGAGCGAAAACCGACAAGTCGCAGAGTGCTATCAGCCAGTTCTGTGCGATTTGCCAATACCCGACCGATGCTATCTTTGGTTTGCGCCACCATCTGCCCCAACCCAAGATTAAGTGCTGTGGTGCGGCCATCAAGTTCGTTGCCTGCTGCATGTCCCTTCTCGATACGCAGAACGCCTAGCGCCTCAGTGCCGTATGGGACTGCGCCTAGATCCTTACCCACATCCAGCAGCGCCTCCATCAGACTATTACCAAAACGGGTTGGCACGGCCAATTCGTAGGCCAGCTCGCCCGAAAAAGAGATGCGGAACAGACGCGCCGGCGTACCGTCAATCAGCTGAGTCTCAGCACAGGCCATAAAACCGAAGGCCTCATTACTGATATCCAGATCAACCACACGCTGCACCAGCTCACGCGACTTCGGCCCGGCAACAGCAAACTGAGCCCAGGCCTCGGTTGTAGAGATCAGGTGTACATCCAAATCTGGTGCCAGACACTGATGCACAAACTCCATGTGTCGGTAGACCGATACTGCATTGGCTGTGGTTGTAGTTACAACGAAGTGATTCTCCGCCAGACGCGCAGCCGTACCATCATCAAAGACAATGCCGTCCTCGCGCAACATCAAGCCATAACGCGTCTTACCGATGGGCAGTTTAAGGAAGCCGTTGGCATAGACTCGGTTCAGAAATTCCGCCGCATCGCGCCCTTGAACATCAATTTTTCCCAGAGTCGTGACGTCACAGACTCCCACTGCTTGGCGCACAGTTAAAGCTTCACGGTCGACCGACTCTCGCCAGTGCGTCTCACCGACAAGCGGGAAGTAGGAGGCTCGAAGCCAGTTTCCAACGGTCACAAACGCAGCACCGCGGCGGGTGGCAAACTCATGTGATGGCGTCAAACGGGTCGGCTTGAAATCCTTACCACGAGCTCGCCCCGCTAACGCACCAATAGCAACCGGCGTATAGGGCGGGCGGAAAAGCGTCGTACCGACTGACTCTATCGATTCGCCAGAGTGCTGACTCAGTACACCTATACCCAAAGCGTTGGCGTTCTTACCCTGGTCCGTGGCCATACCCAAGGTGGTGTAGCGCTTAAGATGCTCGACACTGATGTAACCCTCTTGATGTGCGAGTTTAATATCTTTAACCGTCACATCATTTTGCGGATCGACAAAGGCGGCACCTTTTACCGAGACATCCCAAACCGGTTCCCAGTTGCCCTCGAGATGCTCACCCGCAGCCGAACCAACTACCTGCATCCCAGGCGGCAGCTTAGTGCCCGGCACAAAACCACCGGTCTCTGCAGACCAGATTGGCCGGCCGCCCTGATGGCAAGCGAGTTGAATCCGTGGATTCCAACCGCCTGCTACCGCTAGAGCCTCGCAATTTATCCAGAAACGGCGCCCCTGCTGCTCAATCTCGACCCCAGTTAACCGGTGCCGCCCGCGGGTATTCACAACCTTTGCATTGGTAAAAGATTCAACACCGTCCACCGACTGATGCGACGCCCGTGTATCGACCCAGACAACCTGTGCACCAGCAGCTTTCAGGTCCACCACCGTCTTACGCGCATCATCGTGGCAACCAAACACCACGCAGCTATCACCTGCCAGCACCCCGTAGTAGTTCAGGTAACCGCGTACAGCACTTGATAGCATCACACCGGGGCGATCATTGTTATCGAATGCGATCATCCGTTCATGCGCACCGGTCGCTAGCACCGCTTCTTTGGAGTAGATCCGCCACAGCGTTTGTCGTGGTGCCTTAGCCTGAGGTTGTGCAAGATGGTCAGTATTGAGTGTCACGGCAGAATAGACGCCGTGATCGTAGGCGCCTTGGACCGTTGTGCGCTTCATAACGCGTATGTTTGCATTCGCTTCAAGCTCTGCGACCAACGAGTCAATCTGGGTTAACGGTGCGGACTCAAATAACGCAACTCCTCCGAGACGTGAGAACTCCTCACACAGGATAACTTGCTTGCCTTCTTTCGCCGCTGTCAGCGCCGACTCAATGCCGGATAGGCCGCCACCAATGACTAGCCTGTCACAATGTAAGAATCCCTTATCATAATGCGCCTCATCCTCAACCTCGCTAAGTCGACCCAGGCCAGCAGCACGGCGAATCATTGGCTCGTACACGGACTCCCAAAACGACTTGGGCCACATAAAGGTTTTGTAGTAAAACCCGGCCGTCAAGAAGCGACTTAAGCGATCATTGATAGAGAGCAGGTCAAATTTTAGTGACGGAAAACGGTTCTGACTGACAGCACATAATCCATCATACAGCTCTTGCGTAGTGGCCCGCGTGTTTGGCGTTTGGGATCCGTTCGAACCAACGGTAACCAACGCATTCGGCTCCTCACTTCCCAGAGCGAGCACGCCGCGAGGACGGTGATACTTAAACGAGCGCCCCACTAGCAAGGTGTCATTGGCGAGCAGGGCCGCAGCTAGGCTATCGCCCTCTCGCCCCTCAAGCTGTTTACCGTCAAAGTTGAATCGCACTACAGAGGTACCAATGCGGCCTGCAGAGATACGACGGCTCACAGTGCTACCTCGCTCGCAAGCCGCACATCCAAAATCTCATGCGTCAGCGTGTTACGTGTTACAACTAGCCAGGAGCGGTCGCCTTGCTCGTGATACCAGAGTTCGCGGTGCTCGCCGGCAGGGTTATCCCGCAGATAGGCATATTCAGTGAATCGTTCTAAGGCATCCTCAGCCATAGCGTCAGGGCGGTGCAACAAACTGGCATCGCCTTTGTAAACAAACTCCTGAGCGTCTCGCGGTCCCAGCAGTGGATGGTTAATCAGCATACAGACCTCTAGTGCAAGTTGGGCTGAGCGCCCTGACCTTTTTCATCTATCATGGCGCCCCGAGCAAACCGGTCGAGGCGCATCTGCGCGGCCACCTCATGCGAGGTACCAGTAGCCAGCAGATGCGCAAAACAGAGCCCAGATGCAGGCGTCGCTTTGAAGCCGCCGTAGCACCAGCCACCATTAAAGTAGAGACCTTTGATATCGGTGCGATCAATAAATGGAGAGCCATCCATGCTCATATCCATAATGCCACCCCAGCTACGCAGCATACGAGCTCGGCCAAGCATCGGCATTAGCCCCATGGCCCCCTCGCAGACATCTTCAACCACGGGCATATTGCCGCGCTGGGCATAAGTGTTATAGCCGTCAATATCGCCACCAAATACCAGGCCGCCTTTGTCCGACTGACTTAGATAGAAGTGTCCCGCTCCGAAGGTAATTACACCGGGTATTACCGGCTTTAGACCCTCAGAGACAAACGCCTGTAGTACATGGGATTCGATAGGCAATCGTAAGCCGGCTTTAGAAAGTAAGCGACTCGAGGAGCCTGCCACGGCGGTACCCACTTTATTCGCGCCAATAAAGCCGCGACTGGTTTCCAGCCCAGACACCTGACCATTCTCGATGCGAAAATCGAGCACCTCACAGTTCTGGATGATGTCGACGCCAAGTTGATCGGCCGCGCGCGCGTAGCCCCAGGCCACGGCATCATGACGCACAGTACCGCCGCGGCGCTGCAAAAGACCACCCATTATAGGGAAACGTGCATCGTCGAAATTGAGATAAGGGTAGAGTTTTCGGACACCCTCAGCGTCTAGCAACTCTGCATCAGCACCCTGCAGCAACATGGCGTTACCACGCTTGCGGAAAGCGTCACGCTGAGCATCGGAGTGACAAAGATTGAGAACGCCACGTTGGGATACCATGGCGTTGTAGTTGAGCTCCTGCTCCAAACCTTCCCAGAGCTTCATCGACAGTTCATAGAAGGGTTCGTTTCCAGGCAACATATAGTTAGAGCGCACAATCGTGGTATTGCGACCGACGTTACCACCACCCAGCCAGCCTTTCTCCAGCACCGCAATATTGCGCAAACCATAACGGCTCGCCAGATAGAAAGCGGTAGCCAACCCGTGACCGCCGCCGCCTACAATGACGATATCGTAGTGCGGTTTGGGAGTAGGAGTACGCCAGGCAGGGCCCCAGCCTTTGTGATTATTTAACGCCTCTTTGATGACGCGAAAAATTGAGTAGTCCATATTAGACCTAGCTTATTGTTGTTCTTCCAGAGTAAATCAGAATTTACCTGAAACACTTGCTTAAAAACGCAATTTTTTGTCCAAATTAGGCAAATCATGTTCACACTTTGAGAGCATCATCAGAACACAACAACAAAAAACGGAACTTCTATCTATGAGCATCCCCGATTCGGCTAAATATCTCATCGTTGGCGCTGGCGTTCACGGACTAAGTACCGCCTATCATCTGGGCGCTAGTCTCAAAGCCAAAGGTGAAGATCCAGCTCAAATTCTAGTCATCGACAAACAGGATATCGCAGCTGGCGCATCAGGGATCGCTTGCGGGGTTGTACGCAATAACTATTTCCAGCCAGCCATGCGCAAACTTATGGCACACAGCGTTGATATTTGGGAAGAGCATGCTGCCGCACTGAGTTACCACAATGTCGGTTACATGCAGATCAGCCCTGAATCTATGCATCGAGATGTTGCCAGCATTGCTTCCCAGCAAAGGGATATAGGTTACGAATCTCTTTTTATAGAGGGCGAAGCAGATAGCCGCCGATATATGCTCGGACTATTTGACGACTGGCAAGCTAAGGGAATCACCAGCGTTCTCCATGAGAAGCGCGGTGGCTACGCCAACAACCGTGCTGCAATGGTCGGACTGGCCAATATGGCGAAGGGTTTGGGTGTGCAGTTTGCCTCGGGAGTAGAAGTTAACGCGATCAACAAAGATAGCTCTGGGTCGATTAGCAGCGTTGAGACAAGTCAGGGGCGAATCAGCTGTGAGCAGCTCATTATCTGTCCCGGTCCTTGGGCGAAGCAGTTCTGGGACATGCTTGAACTGCCCAAGACTATAACGGTCAGGGACTCTCAGGGCGTCGATCACACCGACGTTAATATGTGGCTCTACTGGTCGCTACAAGAGGGAACTCTCGGGGTAGATCCGGGTTTACAGAGAACCAATGACGGTTCAGCGCCGCCCGTACTGCATGTAGACAGTGACGCCCCACTGCACAGTACAAGGGACGGATCGCTGGTTACCGATAAGATGTGGGGTATCTATTACAAGCCCGACCTCAACTTTGGTGGCATCCAGGGCGGAGCAGCGCCCTTCCCAGTGCAACGTGATGCTGACCAGGTGGCGGTGGATCCCTATGGGCCGAAAAGTCCTGAGTTTATTGTCGGCGAAGATTTCGCGCACATGTGGGTTAGCGCCCTGGCTCACTGCCAGAAACGCTTCGAGGGGATGCTACCCAAGTTTAAGAAAGAGCCAAGCGGCGGCATAGGTGCATTCACACCTGATAGTTTCCCTGTGTTCGATCGTTTCTTTGAGAACTGTACGTTTTTAGCTGACTCAAACCACGGCTATAAGATGATAGGTGTCGGAAAACTCGTTGCTGAAGAACTGACGAGCGGTGCAAGGTCTGAACTTCTGCTGCCCTTCAGATTCAGCCGCTACGCCGAAGGGGACCTTCACCCTACCTCCAATAGCCCCTTCCCTTGGAGCTAACAGCCAACAAAACCCAAAATAAAAGACCCGAGCCTGTATCGACACAGGCTCGGGTTTCGAAAGAGGGTGTAGATCCGATTAGATCTTCTTAGCAGCTTTGCTTGAGGCTTTGCTAGTGTTGCCAAACCATGGCGTAATTGCACCACCCAGGCCAGAAGCCATTAGACGCAGGTGCGCAGCACGAGATTTCGCAAGACGATCTTTTTCTTTGAGGAAAGATTCACTCTGGTACATGCTTAGGACTCCCTAAAAACAATCAAATTACCTAGCTTGATTGCAGCCCTTGTGGGTCAGCGCGCGCGAGATTACGCCCAGACTTGCTCATCATCCAGTGATTTTTTTACATCAAAAAGACGAGAAAAATTCAACTTTTCTCTGAGGCCCCTCAACCTAAAACTAGAACAGTATCTAGCCCGTCTAGCTGGCTCCCAGAAACAAAAAAGGCACAGTTCCGAAGAAGTGCGCCTTATATTTAGAGGAGAGAAAAAACCTTAGCCTACCCACTCCTCTTTTGCTCGCTGCGGCACCATCGCTGCAACAATATCGTGCATATCGAAGTAGCCTAGCTGCTGTCCATTATCCTCAACAACAAAGCTCTTGGATGTGTCACCGCCCACCATCTCTATGACCGACTCAAGATTATCATCCGCAGCGACAGGCAGCGCCACTGAGAGATCCTGACCATCGAGCGGCTTCATGATTGAGCGCGTACGCAATACGCGAGCACGGTTAATATCACTGACAAAGCGTTCAATGTAGACATCGCTTGGGTTAAGGATTATCTGCTGCGGTTCACCCTGCTGGATCACATAGCCATCCTTGAGAATGACCAGATGGTCAGCCAACTTCAGCGCCTCATCCAGGTCATGGGTGATAAAGATAATGGTCTTGTGCAGCTCTTTCTGCAGCTCTAGCAATAGATCCTGCATCTGCGAACGAATAATCGGATCTAGCGCAGAGAAGGCTTCATCCAACAGCATGACTTCAGAGTGAGCACAGAGGGCGCGGGCGATACCCACACGCTGCTGCATACCACCACTGAGCTGGTTCGGATAGCTATCTTCAAAGCCTTTCAAACCCAGACGCGCCAGCCACTTTTCAGCCTCTGCGCGCTGTTCCTGCTTACTTGCGCCGCCCACTTCCAGCGCCAACGCGGCGTTTTCCGCAACTGTGCGATGCGGGAAGAGCGCAAACTTTTGGAACACCATCGACATACGCGTGCGGCGCATCTCAAGTAGAGCCTCGCCTTGGAGCGAGAGAATATCCTCACCGTCGAGCAGAATTTTGCCCGCGGTAGGTTCAATTAGACGATTAAGATGGCGAATCAGCGTCGACTTACCTGAACCAGAGAGGCCCATAATGACGGTGATCTCACCCTCTTTCATATCCACATTGATATCTTGCAATCCGAGAACATGCCCATGCTGATCTAGCAGTTCAGCCTTGGTCATCCCGTTTTTCACAAGGTCGACTTTTGAAGCGCCATCCTCACCGAAGATCTTGTAGAGACCCTGAACCGATACTTTAACTTTATTACTCATGATCAGTCCTTAGTGATTCGACTGCGTCGCATTGACACGATCCAAGGCAGCCTTCGATACGCGATCTAGCAGAATCGCCAACAGTACAATTGCAAACCCAGCAACGAAACCTACACCCAGGCGCAGGTTGTTGATACCGTCCAGTACCAGCGTACCCAAGCCAGGTGCTGATACCAGCGAGGCAATTACCACCATCGCCAGCGACATCATGATAGTCTGGTTCACACCCGCCATAATGGTTGGCAGCGCCAGAGGAATCTCAACACCCCAAAGCTTCTTACGCTTATTCAAGCCGTAAGCTTCAGCAGCCTCGATAACATCGGGATCTACCAGTCGGATACCGAGATTAGTTAACCGCACTACTGGCACTATCGCGTAGAGAATAATCGCTAGGCCATAGAGCTTCGGCTCTGTAATTTTGAACAGGAAGATGAGCGGAATCAGATACACGAAGGTCGGTAGTGTTTGCAACATATCCAAGATAGGCGTTATCGCTCTTTGCAATCGATCGCTTTTTGACATAGCGATACCTAGCGGAACACCCAGCACGACACAGATTACCGTACAAACAAAGATTATCGCCAAGGTTTGCATTGCGTGATCGTAGTGATCAATAAACAGAAAAGTCGCGAGGAATGATAATACTAGAGCACCGATTTTCCAGCTCTTAGTAACGAATACGCAAAGCATAAACAGCAACGGGACTAACGCCCACCAAGGCGTGGAGGTAAACAACCAGAGCGCACCATCAAGTGCCCAGCTCAATGGTTGTGTAAGAGGATCTAGGACCGTACGAAGTGCCGGTCTGATAGCCAAAAAACCATCTTCTATCCCCGCGGTGAAATCACGTGTCTGAGGGACCTTTGCACAGGCTTCATGCAGATTATCCAAGGAGGGAAATTTAACGTCGTACCAGTTGGATTCACCACCCTTGAGTTTTCCAAGGGACATAAGAGAAGGCTTTTTGTCTTCATCACACCACTCGCGCATACCGAGCAGGTCGAAAAGACCGGAGTAACTACTCATCCGAGATCCTTTAGTGTTCTTGTCGTTTTTTATGCGCGCCCCAAGGGGCGCGACTTTGAAGGGTTGTAGCGATTACATCAGCTTGCTGAGCTTAGCACGGGCATCGTCGCTTACCATACCCATTACCAGGTCAGTTTGCTGAGTCAGCATCCATGCAGCCGCTTCATCAGCAGAAGCGTTGTTCTCTTCCTGCCAAGCCAGCATCTGGCTCAAAACGTCGTTTGGAATAGAGAAGTTTTTCGCAAATGCTGCTACCTCTGGCTCACGATCAGCAAGTGAAGTGGTAACGACGTTTAGCACTGGCGCACTTGGGAAGTCAGACACGCCTACCTTGGCTGGATCCTGATCCTGCACCTGGTTGAGTTTGTGCTGATCAGCATCAACAGCACCGAGGCTTACGCGAGCCATTGGGTATTTACCAAGAATCGCTGTAGGACCCCAGTAGTAGCCGAACCATGGAGCTTTCTCTTCGAACGCCGCTGCGATGGAAGCAGCAAGGTTTGCACCAGAGCCGTGATCGAACACCTCAACGCCTTTGCCACGCATATCGTGGAAGTTTGCCAGATTGTCGTTAACGATACGGCAACCCCAGCCCACTGGGCAGTTATGGAAACGTCCGCCAACCAATTCGGGATTTGCGAGTATACCTTCGAGAGTCAGCAGTTCGGGATGCTTGTCAGAGAGGTACTTAGGTATCCACCAGCCCTCTTCACCGCCATTAGCAAATACGCTGCTCGCCGTAATTGCCTTACCCTGTGCAACTAGATCTGCATAGGCTGGTACTGAGTTCTGCCAAAGCTCAACAACTAGGTCAGGCTCGCCGTTCTCTGCAAGAGAAGTCACAGCAGGTACCGTATCCGTCGGAACGATAGTAGTCTCACAGCCGTAACCTTGATCAAGAACGAAACTAGCGATGGCTGCCAGCGCTTCACCAGAGGCCCAGCCCATAGCACCAATGCTGACTTTACCGCAATCTGCGAAAGCTGCACCTGAAGAGAGACTGACCGCCAGAGCAACGCCAGTGAGTTTGAATTTTTTCATCGTTATTCCCTTTATTGTTATTGTCGCCGCAGCCAGATATTTTTCGATCCTGACTACACACCTCCCTGAGACTATATCAACCCCTTTGGAGTTTCTAGTTAGCCGTTGGTCGGCGGGACAAAATGTCGCTTATAGGCAAAGGCAGGGCGAATACAGGATACTTCTCGGTGATCCGGGGTCTGACCCCATTTTTCGCTAATGTAGATGCCACTAATTTAGCCAAAATAGGGGTCTGACCCCAATTAACAAAAAAGCCCGCACAGGGCGGGCTTCTTCAAGAAAGATTATCGATTATTCGATGATCTTAGATACAACACCTGCACCAACGGTACGGCCACCTTCAC
>Ga0209652_1001570_pt1 | contig 18560 bp, 6 predicted proteins | sample SaaInl74LU_5_DNA_FD_184641 | JGI IMG/M metagenome (GOLD analysis project Ga0209652, IMG submission 184641) | Marine microbial communities from expanding oxygen minimum zones in the Saanich Inlet - ESP_74LU_5_DNA (SPAdes) (version 2) | ecosystem: Environmental > Aquatic > Marine > Intertidal zone ... | reverse complement strand
AATTCCAAATCGCAAATCGCGTCATCGAAAGACCATGATATTCTGTTGCTCATAACATATGTAAGTATGCTTACAATCTCATACAAAGATGAGTCAAACCAAGATGAACAGCGAAGCCTCAGATGACGCTACAGAATATCATCCTCTAGTAATCGTCGGTGGAGGAATCGGCGGCCTAGTGCTAGCCCTCTGCCTCGATCAACAATACAATCAAAACTCCAAAAATTCCTCTTCCAAGCCACGACTACCAATCCACGTATACGAATCCACCTCCGCCTACACAGCCAACGCAGGCGGTGCCATTGGACTATACCCCAATGGACTACGCGTGTTGCAGAATTTGAATGATACAGCTCCCAAGTTGCTTTCGCAGGTGAGGGAAGCGGGATGTGATTATATTTATCGACGGTGGATGAGGCATGATGGGTTGGAGGTGGCGGTGGCTAGGGAGGATGAATTGTTGCCTGATTTGGATCATCATGATGGTGATGACGAGACAACAGCAGTAACGGCGGCAGCTACGACAACAGCTGCAGATAGTAGCACCACAGCAGATGCAGATCGTCGTCCACGCCGTGGATCCTTTGGTATGCTCTCCAATCGCCTATCCGGACTATCTCTATTATCTACAACAACATCATCATCTCCTCGGATTGAAACTGAGTTACAAAGTTTAGGTATCCGCCGTTGGAAGTATCAACAAGTCCTATACGAAGCATGCATCGAGGCAGGCATCAAGATTCACTTTGGCAAACGCTTACAAACTGCCATCACCACCAATGATTCCAAAACAGTACTTCACTTCAAGGATGGATCCAAAGTCATGACATCACTCCTTATTGGTGCAGATGGGATCAATTCCAAAGTTCGCAATTATGTCGTAAACCCTACTTCCGATGAGGAGAAGCAGAAATCATTGGAGGAATTCATGCCCGAGTACACGGGAGTTACTTGTCTTATGGGTTGTGCCAATGTTCCGTTTATGCGTGGGATTTGTTTCCCTTCGTCGGCTACATCCAAGTGTCATGCTTGTTATTATCCCACCAAGGTTCCCAAAGAAGAAGTAAAAGAGGAAGAAGAAAATGCTGACAAAGACAAGTATGAAATGGTGTTTCAAATCTACTTTCCATCACCAATTGAGCGTCCCGATACCTGGCGAACACTCACACCTGATGAGGCAAAAGTCGAATGTCAAGAATTGGCAAAGAACTTACGTGAAGATGGATGGGATGAACAATTTCTTGCACCGTTGGAAAGTCAATCTTTGAAGGGAGTGTTGCGTGTGGGGTTGCGTAGTAGAGAGGCATTGGATGTTTGGCATGTTGGTGGTGGTAGTAGTGGTGGTGAAGATGGTAGTGCGGGTGTTGGACGTGCTGTTTTGTTGGGAGATGCGGCTCATCCTCCTGTTCCTTATATTGGGCAAGGGGCACAGATGGCTATGGAAGATGCTGGTACGTTGTCACTTCTTTTGGGACACTTTTGCCCCATGGATGGTGATGGTGATGCAACAACTATCGATCTGTCCAAGTTTCAAGACGCAATGGAAGTGTATGAGAAGTTGCGTGTTCCAAGGACGAAGGCGGTTCTGGGATCTTCTGTGCAGTTGGGAAAGACGCAACAAAAACGTGCCGACTCGATATTGTACAATGCGTGGCGTGAGTTTTCAATCAAAGCACAGGTTTGGGCATATGGAACACTGCCGGTGATGAGACCAGGTGCAGCATTTAATTATCATGCTAAAGTTGAAGAAGCACTAAAAGAGCTGGAAACTACATTGTAAAGAGGAAGATAGAACGGGGCGATGAAGCGCAAGAGATAGAGTCATACAAACACAAAACTATGTACATATAAATAAACAAGCTAAGCGCCTGCAGATAAAAGTGAACCAAGTGTGCGATGTATTTCACCATGTCCTTTGCTGCCAAGTTCATTGCTTGATTCCAAAGCTTCGGCCCAAACACCGATGGCTTTGTCTTTCTGGTTGAGCACATTGTGAATATTACCGATAACAAATAGACAACTGATAATGTCAGACTCAATAAGCTCTTCGCCGTCCTTTCGATATATCTCCACAGCCTTTTGGAGATGAAGAGATGCACCCTCCAAATTACCTGCACGGAATTGAATCATCCCTATTTTCTGAATAGTTGATGCAATTCTTTTGTTGTTTCCAGGAACTACTCTCAACAAGATTTGAAGCGCTGTTACGAAAAGAGGTGTAAGAGACAGCAGAACAAAATTGAAAAGACAAATGGGCGGCAGGTCTGACTCACCATCTTTGTAAGATTTAACGGCATCTTCCTGTTTGCTCATGTCACTTTTGACATTCCCAATTGCCATCAGTGCGTCGGCAACTGACTCATGATCCCGACCAAGCTCAGCAATTCGAATGCTCATGCAGTCATCATAATGTTCTAATGCGAGTTCCCACTCTTCCTTCTCTCTATGCGCATTTCCAATATTGCTCAAGGTTTCTGCTTCCTTTAACCTGTCTCCCAGGAGCTGAGATACTCTCAGAGCATCTCCCAACTTGCGAAGAGCACCATCAAGATCACCACTAGCAGCTTCTGTAAAGCCCATTATGCTATAGGTATCTCTTACCGATGGGTCCGCCTCACCATATATTCCAACTCTAATGTCCAACGCCTTCTGAAAGAAAGTCAACGCCCTTGAATAGAGTTTCTGATTGATCTTTGTCAATCCCATTGCATACAATGTGGAAGCAATATCATCATGGCTCTTGCCATATACACTCTTTTGTATTTCAAGGCATTCAACATAACATTCCATAGCCTGAACATACTCAGCGGTTTCATTGAGGAGGCCAGCCATGCCTAATAGTGCATCAACTAAAGATAAATCAAGATCATTATTCAGAGACCTCAATATCTGCACGGCTTCATTGTAGGCTTGTTCTGCCTTGTCATAATCCTCAATCCCTTTGAGATGTGCGCCAAGAATTGTGAGAGTGATTGCAACTTCTTCGCAATTGCCTAATCTCTTTCGTTGGATGTCTATGGCGTCATTTAAACATGTCGTCGCCAGAGCGTTCTCCCCCAAAGCACTCTTCACCCCACTTTGATTCACTAAAGTCTCTGCAATATCAAGATGTGTGGTCCCGAGTACTTCTTTCACCAGGTTGATGCTGTCCTGGTATAGTTTATCAGCGGCCTTATAGTCGCTTTGTTTCTCATACTCCGACCCCACCAGATACGTCAGCTGGGCCATCTTGATCTTCTTGTTTGGAGCAAACCTCTGCAGAAGCTTCAGCCCTTGTTTATACTTCACAATGCATTTCTTAGATTCAGCACCGACGCTAAGTAAGAAGCCCTCAAGAATAAGGATCTTACTCCTCAAGAAAGGAGAGGAGTCATCATCTGCGATTTTCAAACCATCATTTAACACCTGAAGAGCATCCTTGAAGTTTTGGATAGCTTGATCAACATCATCGCTCTGGAGTAAAACCTCGCCTTTCTTCGTGAGAAGTGATGCGATGAATGAGTGGCTATCACCGAGCTCTACTTTCTCAAACTCATGTGCCTCCTCGTAGCATTGGAGTGCGTCATCTAGATATCCACCTCTGCGATGTTGGTTCCTTCCTAATTTGTATAGAACAATTCCAAAATCGAGATGATATCGGGGTGGAATAATCTTCAGAATACCAATGGCTTTATCAAAACAAGTCTGTGCTGCGGCGTAGTCACTCATTGTGGAAAGAATATCTCCCATCAGGCAAAGGCTTCTAACATATAGAATATTCTCTTGTCCGGACGTCTTTACCCTAATCTTCATACATTCTGCAATTCTCTCCTCAGCAATACCGAACTGATTCGCTTCTACATGGATAATACTACTATTGTACAACAGAGCGGCGACAAGCTCTGACGGACCGAGGTTTGACTCGACAAGCTTGATACACGTGTTGCAAAATTTTGTGGCGTTTGCGAAGAGTCCAATTTTCGCCAAAGATAAGCTTATTTCATGAAGGCATCGCCCTGCTTCCAGCGTAGTGCAACGTCCGTTGGGTCCACCGACTTCCCTTGCAACCTCTTCCATTAAAACGGATTCTAATTGTTCAAACGTCGTTATAACATCAGATTCGTCCCTCTCGTACTTTACCATCTCCCAAAAACGTTCAATGTCGTTGACATGAGCTCTGGTTCCTTCAGTCCACCCCTGGTACCAAAATCTCCCCCTGATAAAACTTTCATTACGGAGCAATGATTCTACATCATTATACATTGCGGCTTGGATCATGTGTGTTGGAGCTTTTTCTAACGCATACTTGCGTGATTTGTCAGGCTGTAAATTATCCCAAAAGAAATTGGACTTTGCTTGTAGGTATGATTGGACGTAAGCTTCGTTCCAACGTTGTTCGGAATGCCTTACCAACTGTTGCATTTCAATGTCATTAAAGATTTGCTTGCAAAAGCCGTGAATAACTTCGCTATCGATCTTGATGCTACTTTCCTTCTTTTCAGAATCCGCCGTTGTGCTGTGCTTCGTAATGCTAAACACCCCAAGAGCACCCAGTATTTGCGGTACAAGCATTGATGCCCGTCGGCCATGGCTTTTGAATAATGGATCATCGATTGAGAGAACAGCAGATTCGTTCTCTACAACTTTCAGAAAGAACTCAGTTGCTACCTCAAATGGAATTGGTGTCGAGTATGACTCTTTGCAGAATACTGTGACGAATGCAGCAAAGCAGAGGCGAATAATCTTTGTTTGTGCCCCATTCACCATTGGCGACATGGATCGGAGCATCATTGCATATAAAACGTCCAAGCAGCTGCTACCACGAACAGTTTCTTTAGTTGCTTCATTTATTTCAGCCAGCACCTCGTCGGTTCCTTTTTGGCCACCAGCCGTTGCACGCTTCAGGTTCAACCACCGGCCTGCGTGCCTGATTGAAAGTGGGTGATGATGGCACGCTTTGAGAAAGTCTGCAAGAATGCTAGTATTCGCTATCCGGTGATTTGGACGCAGATCCGACTCAGTTAAGAAGAGACGAATTGATTCCCTCAAGCTCAATGGAGGGACAGTCACTACAACTGCGCCATTGATTTGGGAAGATCTTGATGTCACCACTATGTCGTTGATTTTATCACCTTCCCCACCATAACGAAATTGAAACCAACCGATTTCGGATTCATCTTTCACATCATCAAGAACGACCAATAGGATTTTGTGACTGCTCTTCCAGCGTTTACGTTGTACCGACGTCAACAGCTTACCCATGTGGTACCGCGCTTCTTCCATGTGCGCCTTCATTCGCAAGTTGGCAACAGCAGGATCTTCGCCGGGGCTGCGCACAAATGGTGAGAGCCGTAAGTGGTGCGGTTTCACGCCTATCTGTCGACAAATATCCGACAAGTTTTTGCTGTACCGTTCAAAGTCAAGGTTATCAGATCCCATGCAAATCCATGAAATTCCATGATAGCGCGTCCGAATATCACCTCGATTACACACCAGCGCAGCAATTGTACTTTTTCCAGTACCACCTTCTCCTCCATTTTCTCCCAAGATTGCAATGCACCCCTCAGTTTCTTCGTGACTGATTCTCATTGCGACTAATTCTCTCACTACATTGGAAACAACTGACTCACGAGGGAGCGGATCGCTCTTTTTGACACATGCCAGTACATCTTTTACAGCTTGAGGAACTATGGCCCCATTGGACGCACCGTTTCGGTTTAAGTATGACTCCCATTCTTTCTGCGTCTCTGACTTTCCTGACTCAAGTGATGAGAGCGAACGATGATGATGCTTTTTAGAGCGATCACTGCGCCTACTATCACGACTACGCCTGCTGTTGCGACTACGTCTGCTTTCAGTGCGGCTTGGCCTACTACCGTAGGTGTCAGGAGTTCTTGGCGCATTAGCAATAGTAGATCTCTTTGCATCTTTTGCTTTCTTTCCTTCAGCGTCTAAATCCATCGTTTCCAAATCCCTAATTGATGACTCTAGCAGACTCACGAACTGCACTTTGCTCACGCTCTTCTCACTCCCATACTTAGCTGCTAGTTTGAGTTTCTCCAAGGGTGTCAGATTAGAAGTATCGGTAATGTCGATTTCATTCACAGGCTTCTCCTCTGTTGGCTTTGAGGTTTCAGCAGCTAGAACTGGACACTTTATTGCCGGCGCATTGCCCTCCAACGAATCTTCCCCGTCATCCAATCCTTCCAAGGCAAGCTTGTTTATTACTTCTGATCCCCTCCTTTCGCATACATAGCCGTAAGCAGCATTGTCAGTTGCTGGCTTTTGTGCACCTTCCAGTGTCAGTCTTCGTGGAGGAAGTGGCGGAGCTCTCTTAACCGGAGGTGGTGGAAGTGAGGAACGCCGCCCGCCTTCTTGTATCAGTCTCTGCGGAGGAAGTGGCGGAGCTCTCTTGACTGGAGGTGGTGGAGGTGGGGAACGCCGCTCGCCTTCTTGTATCAGTCTCTGCGGAGGAAGTGGCGGAGCTCTCTTGACTGGAGGTGGTGGAGGTGGGGAACGCTCGGGATTTGTGTTGCTTTCATCTCTATTCAAAGGGGCAGCCGATGAACCATCGATGCTAGTCAAAGGAGTAAACGCAGACCCACCATCAAGAGAACTCGAGAAAGTTTCCGCATGCTTTTCTTGAGATGACTCAGCATCATATGAAGTCTCACTGTGAAGTGAAGTCTCAGCTGCAACTTTTGTTTCGTCGGCTTTGCTTTGAGGATGTGCGTCTGATAAGCCGTCACCAGCAACAGGATCATCTCCCTTATTGCTTTCCCCATCCTCCACTTTGCCATTATCATGACCGTCTTCTGTCGACTCAGAATCATCATTTTGTTGAGACGAATGATTTGATTGACTGTCACTCTTACTAGATCCATCACTGCTGCTACTTTGAACTTCACCTTTGTGTCCGCTGTCAGTGTCGTTGTTATCTTCTTCAACCAAAGGCTCCACCCCATCACCCTTTTCTGAGGCTTTGCCATCATCATCAATTTGGTCATCTGCAAACGTGTCTCCCTGCTTTACTTCCGCACGTGAATCTTCTAATGATTTCGATCCCCCATCTTCAGACTCGCTATATTCACTATGACTGCTATCACTTTCTTCAGAACTGCTCTCAATTGCGACGTGAGACGAAATACTGTTATCATCATCCTCTTCAATTTTGCTAGATTCTTTACTCCCCAGACTGCTGGATTCTTCTGGTTGATCCTTGTCTTCAGCTTTTGTTGTAACAGCAGCTTCCTTTTCTTGTTCACTGATCACACTGGCTTCACTCCCCTCATTGCTAGTATGACTGTGAACACTGTCACTCTCTTCCGCACTACTACTGTGACTTGCGATGTGAGACGAAATACTATTGTCATCATCATCCTCTTCAATCTTGCTAGATGCTTTACTCCCCACACTGATTTCTTCTGGTAGATCAATCACTTTAGTTTTTGTTGTAACTGCAGCTTCCTTTTCTTGTCCATCAATCACACTAGCATTACTCCCCTCGTTGCTAGAATGGCTGTGTAGTGACTGATCACCATCACGACTATTGGTGCCAACACTGATGCTGTGATTGCTACTACTACCACTATCCTCACTCATCCCGCTGCTAACACTACCATCATCGCTACTCTCTACTTCAACATCATCCAGTGACATGCTCTCATCGTCATCATCATCCCTCGCCGTAGCCTTGTGCTTGTTTTTTCTCCCCCCCCTGCGGCTGTTATTGCTGCTCCTGCTGCTATTTGATGAACTACTGCTATCGCCGCTACTTAGGCTTTCAAAACTGCTACTTTCGCCGCCATCGTCGCTCATGGGCTCACTGATGATGCTGCTGCCGCTGCTGCTATTATCGTCACTCATTGTTGCAATTGTTTACCATTATATATACGAATACCATCGACACCGCCGCCTCAACGCAAACTCAAAACGACATAAAAATAATGAGGACATGAATTCAATCTTGTGTACCAGTAAGTAAACATACTTGTAGCATCGCTGTGATTTGACATAGTACTGATCTCTATGTACGTATCTAGAGAGAGAAGACAAAAGGCTTTTGATTTCGGATCAAAATCTACACAACGAAGGTGGTTTGAGCAAGCCACTATCTAGAGACTAGAGAGCAAGCGAAGATCAGGGCCATGGAGTTACTCAAGCAAACCTTCCTGGCATTCGCCATTGCATCCTTAATGGCACTGCGAGGATACAAACGTAAATCTCTCACATCAAAAGGAGCAGTAACTGCCTGGATTGTGGGCTTCTCCAGCATCATGTTAGGAATGAGAGGATTTCTGTTACTTTTATTCTACCTTGTTGGTACAAAGGCAACGAAATATAATGCGACAGTCAAGTCAAAGTTTGAAGAAATGGATGCTTCTTGTAGAGGTCCGGGTCAAGTGCTGGCATGTAGTGTCATCGGCATACTTATTCAAACAATACACTTTGTCTACTGTGGGAAGGAATGTTCCATTGACTTTGAAGATTCTCAATTGGCATCATCATTAACATGTGCTCTAATAGCTCATCATGCCACCAATCTAGCGGATACGCTGTCATCTGAATTTGGCATATTATCTAAAAGTGATCCAATCCTGATCACTACGCTGCAAAGAGTACCACGAGGAACAAATGGTGGCTGCAGTCTAACAGGCTTGGGATGTAGTATGCTAGGAGGATCCTTAATTGGCTTTGGTGCATACCTTATCGATACTTTGAGTGGACTTGACGCTAGACCAATTGCTTGTATACTGTTTGGAACAATACTTGGCACAACCGGAAGCATAATTGATTCCGTTTTGGGTGCAACACTTCAAGTGACTTATTTTGATGAAGTGAAGAAAGTTATATCTGCCAACTCGTTAAAGAGGAATGCAAGAAAGATTGCTGGGATGGATATACTATCTAATACGCAAGTCAACTTAGTGAGCGTGATGATGACGTCGGCTCTAGGTTTCTGTATTGGGCCATTATTCTTCCGCTAGTCTAATGGGGTGTGTCTTTCAAGCTTCGTCTCAGACTACTTGTATTGTAGCATTTTAACATTACTTTGTATCGTGCGTATAATATTACAATCTTATATACTATCCCATCAATAATTCTTAAGCTTTTAGTGATGAGATATTCCTAATCGTTGCGCCACAGATGCAACCCACCAAACATCTGTCTGGGCGAGTTGACATTCATGCTGACATTACCTTGACCTAAACGTCCAGATTTCTGTCCACAAGTAAGCACGGATCCTGACTCAAGTACAAACACAGACAAATCACGACCTGCATGTGCGTATACTACGTCATCAGCATCATCTGATGCGTTGTTCGCTGACGCGCCCAGGCCCATGTGGCGTACCAATGCGTCGTCTAAAGTCTTTCTTTTGTTGAGCATCGTATCAGCAAATGAAATGGGTTGAGGCGAAGACACTGGTTCGGCGCCGTCTGCTCTTGTTCTGATTCCATGCTGACACTTACCCCACGTGTATGCAACTCCTTTGTTTGATACGGCGACTGCATGCTTCTCTCCAATACTGACTGATTGGATTGTCTCTGAGTCAGCTAATTTGACTTCAGTCGGTACATTGGTGGTGGTGGTATTAGCCCCAAGTCCTAGCAACCCGTCCTGACTGCTTCCAAATGCGAACCAACGTCCGAATGAAGAGACTGCATGAGTGCATGATGGACCTAGTGCAACATCGACTAGGTACTCGGTTGGATTGAGAAGGGACTTCGTTCCTTCCAGATTGTCAGAATTGGACTGAGCTTTGCCAGGGGTGCGTTGGCGAGACTCTTTGCGAGGAGAGGGTGTACGAGGAGGAGCACCACTTTTCACACTTGGCTGGTTTTCATGTAGTGATGATAGTGACGTGACTAATGTCGGTGTAGCAATTGTCAGACTTTGCGTCTCGTTCTTCTGCGGAACTAGAGAGGGCAGAGGTACACACTCCCAACGACGCGGCGATGGAATATCAGCTTCCTGCGCAGCATGTGATACAGGCTGTCCAAGTGCTTCTCCCCTCCCCCAAGAATATAATTCCACTGCACCACCTGGCCGACGTACCAATGCTGTAGAATGATCGGACGAAGCAGCAACCTTAAATATCCCATACTCCAAAGGAGGCAGATCTGTCTGTGGTTGTTTCATAGCAGGATTAGTTCCTTTCCTTGAAATCACTCTGCAATGCAATGCCACACGTCGAGGAAGAAAGACATAATTTGCTTGTTTGTGATCATTCTCTTCAATTCCACTTTCCACAGTTGCAAGCGAATCTGGGGTCGAAACACAAGATGAAACACAAGATAACACGCCTGAACCTGCTGAGTCAAGGTCTGCATTCCCACCACGATTACGCCGCGGCGTGGTAAAATTACCGATGGCATTGTTGCTGCGTCGTTTTCTATTACCATCAGGGTCAAGTAATCCCAGCTTCATATGTTCATTGTTTCCAAAACCGTACATTTGATGATGTGTAATGCAATCATTGAGACTATTATTGCCTGACGCAGGTGACGGTGATACTTTGTTATACCGTCGATGAGCAAGTCTCGACCCCTCTGTTCGTACAACCACCAGTGAGTAGTCCACACCTGCTGCACAGTTGACTGTCTTCCCACCGTTTTCTAACAATGGTGTAACAATGGAGGGGATTGTCACGCTAAATCGAGTAGAGTCAACCTCATTATTTGTGTTGCTCCCTCTTTTGTCTCCATTTTTATGAAACCTTCCGAGTCCAAGTTGTCCGCATTCATTCGAACCATAAGAAAATAGCAGCCCTTCTTCCGATATTAACAACACGTGACGACCACGAGGATGGGCTGAGAGATGTGTAATTCTGATCTGTGATAAATGATGTAAAAACGTTGGTATTCCTGATAGCACAGAGGAAGTGTTCCCCGTTCTAGATCTCCGCCGCCTTTGTTGCTTCTGCTGTTGCTGTTTTTCATTTAGATTCTGCTCCTTGTGATGATGACCATTTATTGTCATAGTCCCACTACCACCATCTTCTCCAGCTTTTGTGGAAGCTGAAGCTGGTGGTAATGGTGGTGGCAAAGGACCTGACATTGAAAATGTTACTTCAGTACTAGTACAACTGCCATCATCATCATTCATATTGTCAAGCAACCTTTCCGGAGTAGGTGGTTCATAGTTTGTATAATCAAAACTTAACATGGGCGTTGGGCTACCACCGTTTCCTCCGATGAATGTAAAATTGTTGTGATCTTGTAATTGCACATCGTTAATATTGACTCTATCAGGTTTCTCGTCATGTGCATCCTCTTCATCATCATCGCTATCATCATTACTGCCAAAGTTATTGATGGTAGACGAAAGAGAGTTATCTGTCTTTCTTGTATTTCGTGGCGGTGTTCGCAACAGTGGCTGCTGAAGTTGTTTGAGCTTTGTAGACTGCTGTTGCTTTGTAGATTGTTGCGATCTCTTTTTTCGTTTCGGAGGAGTCACTGTATTCCAATCATAGTCTGTACCTTTTTGATGACCATCTTGATTTATCTTCAATTTGCTACCCATGCCATTCACAAGTTCAGTATAGTTTGAATTGGCAGTATCAAGAAGCCCTTCTTCCGACCCCCCAAACAATCCTCCACCACGACCACTACTGCTAAGATGATTGACATGCTTATTATCTTGATTTGATAAATCGCAAAATCGTTCAGGCTCACAGCATTCCGCCCAAGCCTTTTGCAATGATTGCCGCTGGTGCTGCCGATGTAACTTATTCCGACCGGTTACAGATGCCTCGAATGAATTAGCATTTAAGGAGCAATCATCTAGGAATTCCGATGAAGTAGTTTTTGAAATGTCAATATTGAATGGTGCTACGCCGTCTTCGTTATCATCGATATCGTTTTGATCATCGGCAGCATGACGACAAACCAAGACTTCTCCCGTTCGAGTTAATAGCAACGTCTCTTCACTTGAGGTGGCGACCAGCGGCGGCCAAGCGGAAGGGCCGAAGGATGCCATCATGCTCAGTTGATGATTTACTACTACCTACTAGAACAAAACTAGAGACATCCTAACTGATGCACCAAAGGAATCCATGCTACTATTGTATTCTATTGTTTGACTTTACCGCTTCTTTTATGTCTTCACTGAGAGATAGAGTCGAGATTCCTGGATTTTGTGAGAGGTTTATCTTGGGGGGCTACTTTAGAGGGCGTATGTGGCCCCGCCACGAATCTGCGTAGTATTAGAAAATTTATGTTGTGACACAATACTTAGCGGGCATTAGCCCCCTATTAGTGCAGCACCCCCGTGAGGAGGCAATCCCGCTTTTCTCCTCACACATTGATGACTGAAGACCATGGTACAATAATGACAACGAAATCGGGGTGTCATAAAGAGTCATACTTACATACTTAACGCGATGAAGAAGTAAGGATGGTAGCAGCAAAAGATAACCAGCAAGTCCGCCTCTTGCGCACTCAAGTTATCCATATATATGATGATGAAGACGACGACGATGTGTGTCTCAATATTTGCAACTACTGCCGCAAAACCTTGCTCAAGATGCGATATTATGACCGACGTAAGAGGAGGACAGTGTTCTTTTCTTGCGTGTTCTTGCTCCTGCTGCTGATGGTTTTACTGGTCACTACATTCGTAAGAGAATCAGGGTCTGCGATAGTGACAGATGACGGAAGACAACAATCAGCGTCTGCGATTGTAGGACATGAATCAGCACAGCTGCAATACAACTCAACAGATACAATAATATCATCAGCTGCAGCAGCCTCGACACCCTCTGCCGTAACCATTCCAGAGCCATTTAATACAACAATTGCCAACATCAATGAACCATTTGAAGCCGGACGTGATATGCCGTATTTCTTTCATATTCCACGTGCTGCTGGTTCAACAGTGAAAGATATTCTTGGCAGATGTGCCTATGTTCGTATCGCTTGGAATGCCACTGCAACCATGGAAGGATTAAAACATGCAAGAGATACACAACTTGTGCAAAGTGGTCAAGTTGACATGATTACAACACAATATCTCCACGAAGGCGCAACATTATTCGACGGTCAGGAACATCGTGGAAGATGCTTCACATTCATGCGGCACCCAATTGAAAGAGCTGTCTCGTTATTCCATTATCTTGGTATTGCAAGCCATGAACCAACTTACGATCCACAGCTAAGATATATCTCTATCGAGATGTGGGCACGAAGTAAGCGCATCGAACATAACTGGATGACAAGATTTCTTAGCAACGAACTGCTTGGTGATTTAACACCTCGGCATTTGGAAATTGCCAAGGCAGTGCTACGACAAAAGTGTTTAGTCGGGTTAATGGAAGAGAAGTCAGAGTCATGGCTACGCTTTCAAAAGTTCTTTGGATGGCAATTCTATACTCAAGAGATGCGCGAATGCAGGGATGAATTGCTGAACTGGAAGTGGAGTGGTAAACACCGGCACGATCTTGTTCCAGAGGACAGTCCTGCATGGGAGTTGCTGTACAAACAGAACATTCTCGATATGGAGCTTTACGACTATGCCAGACAATTGTTTGTGGAGCAGAGGTCACTTTTTAAGTCAGACTAGGTGCATGTTGTGGTGTGCATCTTTCCCTAAAACCGCTATATTTAGTGTACTGGTTACCTAATTATGAACTTTGTCGCTGTGTCATGGCGAGAACACGTAACTAGAGTCAAAGCTTGTCAAATGAGTATGAAACTGATCACTTGGTGACCGGAATTTGACTGAGACTGTTCCATTCTCCAATAACTCAGCAATAGACAACTGATCTCCAACATCTAGATATCGGAGGCACTGCGAAAGACAAACGATGACGTCTCCGTTCCCAAAGTCATTTTTATATACGTCACAGACTTTCGGCAGCACCACCGTGGACTTCTGCGTGTCAATCTCAACTTGATTTAAGAGGAAGTTTTGACACGCAGCGTCGATTTGATCGTCCATAGTTTGCTCAGTAAGCACAGGAACTTGTGTTGGGTAGTGCGTATCGCCATTGTTCTGTTGAAAGAAGAGACGAATCAGAGTAGTGTTAGCAGAAGAAAGGTAGGTAAGGAAGACGAATCGTGAAAGCAAAGAATCTCATAGCAATCGGCACAAGACCAGCACTCACCAAAACAAAGTTAATTCGATAGTCAGTAGCATCGAGAGCATAAATAACATAAGCCATCGACTTTTTCGGGGGAGCCACAAAGGGTAGACTGATGCGCGAAGGCCGGCGCGTTTTCCCTCTAATGACAAGACTTTCAAGTTCTGACAAAGAGAACACATCGTCGCCAATTTCATAGCAGCTGCGCCGTTTGAATTGAGTTGCAGATCTCTGAAAGATTTCCAGACATAGTATTCATGTTGTGTTAGATTGAATTTGTGACTCTTTCAAAAATAGAAACAAAGCATGCTCACCTTGTCAGGCAGTCCATCTACTGCTATTAGCAAAGAATGCTGAAGCAAACAATGGTACAAGTTCACAAAAATGCACAAAGCTTCCCTGCTCGTGAAATCTATTTTGTGCAGAGGCAAGGACCGAAGTCTACTCGCTTCATCAAGAAACTCAATAAAGGACGATTCTGTAGCATCAAGCGTATCAGGAGAGAACGCTAGTGCCATTTTCAGCAAATTCTCGGCATACGTAGCGATGCAGCTTTGGACGCTAGTGACTTCCCCCCCTGTGCTGTCAGAAACGGGTTTCAGATCGAAGGACAATCTGCGACCATTCAAGACTCTTCTCTGCTTCTTTTGGTGTGACTTTCTTCCAGTAGAAACAGATGCCCATTTTGGCCCTATTGTTCCAGTCAGAGCTGACTCGAGAGATAATTGGAAGGTTTCCCATTCTCGTGCTTTATTCTGTTGGGCCTGATCTTTTGTAAGATAGAGAGAATTCTTGAGCTTTGAACTAAAGCTCTCCAGTGCAGTAGCTTCAAGGAAAGCAAAATAATGACATCTCCAAGCAGTGTCTATTGCCAATATGTGCAGTCCAGGAAGGGGGTTTGCTTTTGTGTCGGGGTTACATTCCCTCACGGAGATAATTTCATCAAAACTTACTACAAGACTTGGTTTCTTCGTCAACGGAGCATAGAAGGAAAGGTGTCCTCCTCTTGTATACAAAGCACACACCTCTTCTCGCCAACGGCCTTCCCAGATGTTCCTCGCCACTACGAACTCACAGTCAAATTCAACATTGATTGTTTCAAGTGGGACTACTCCAAGCTCTGCTGAACCACCTCTTAAAAATTCCACATCTGATTGTGAGTTTGTATTCACAAGAGCGGAGATTGCTTCTGTAGTTCGTTCAGATGGCAACGCCAATGATGAAATTTCAGTTAATAGATGAGAGACTTTTCTGCACATTTGATCGGGAGTTAACACTTGGCCCGAACCGGCTGGTCCATCGAATCCCTTCATAGCTTTCACGAGTGCCTTCGCGTGGTAGTCGGACTTCTTCCGATTCACACGACCTTTGGGTTCATGCTTTTTGGGAGGCTTCGAATGGACAACAGATGTCGGGAGCTTCCTTCCAGCGGCCCTACCAGCATTGACTGTTCCTTTCCCAATATATTTACTGTGCTTAATCACATGTTTACCTGTAACAACAGTAGAAGATTTTAGTGTCTTGGCGACTTTTCCCAACACAGCTGCGTGCTTGTTACCTCTTTTCCGTTTTGTGGTATCGAAAGTTGGATAAGGTTCCAACTGACTGTCCGGTGCCACGACTTCAAAAGATGGAAGGCTCTCAGGTGATGGGTCAACGCTCACTACTTGTGCACCAGGTGTTAGCTCAACTTGTTGCTCATTATGTTCAACTTTTGCATTCGCATTATCCGGTTCCGATAGCAATTGTTCATCGAAGTGATTTGGGCCGGAAATCCTGATTGAGGATTGCGACTCATCGTCACTCTCAGACTCACTACTCGAAGTATCTGAATCGTCATCCAATTCTACATGGTCGGAGGCTTGAAAAGCTAGATCGCTAGCCGGCAATTCCGACTTGTTACCAATATCATTGAGCCCTATCGTCAGCACTGACGCGAGAGAATGGCCAGTCCTAAGCTTCATCGCGACTTCACCCTTCCTTTCCTCACTTGCTTCTGTCACGTTGTGCTCCTTCGTTCGAACAGCATAAACACGCTGTTTTGTTCTGTTAGTGCGATTCATCATTTCAATGTAGACTGGGACATCAAGCTCGTACCGCCTACGAAGAGACACATTGTCTTGATTCTCTTGGACTGAGTTGTCGTCTTCATCTGTTGTGTCTTGCGTAGTCAACATGGGGATTCGTTTTGGTCTGTCAGGTGAAATGTCGCCATAAGCATCAACGGCATCGGCATACAACAAAAGTGGCAAAATACCTCTGTCAACCTTGTTGCCGAATGCGTCATGTTGCGGTATATCGAGGGCATCCTCGAGTTCGGGTTCAAGAGGGTCGGTTGAAGGACCAGCCTTGTAAAGCCCCAACATTCTCCCACCAAATTTTACAGAGCTAGACTGCATCGCACCAACATTATACCTTGACCACCTCCTAGTTTGTAGAGAAAATGGAGAGTCCAAACGAATTGGGGTGCTATTGGGATCATTCGTTCGAATACAGAACGATCCATTCTTTTGCGGTCTAGATGAGCTCCATCGTAACCACCAACCACGATGCAGGGTAAGATATCTCATTCCCTTCGTAGATGCGTCCACCAATTTCACCCTGACAACGTCTCCGCTTCTGATTATCGATAAGAGTTTCTGCTCCGAATTCGCGGACTTGGCAAACTTTTTCTTTGCATGAACTTTCTCTATAATGATTGAGTTTGTTGGACTGCTTTGAAGTACAGCATAACCACCGCCAATAGAAAGAAAGCTTCCAAGGCTTTCTCTCAAAGATACAGGAGATCCGCTACGAAGGTAAGCAACTGCACTATCAACGTTGGTATCCAACACCTCATCGATTTCCTCTACATCGATATCTTCTTCTTCGTCGTCCGAAGTGTCTCCATCAGAGTCGCTATCTTCTAAATCTTCGTCAAAGGTTTCGGGCATGCCAATATCCGCAATATCGCTAGACTTCTCATCCAAATCCAGCTCAGGTAATTGTATTGCAGGAGTAGCAATTTGTTCCTGCTTGTCTCCTGCCGCAATCCACTCCTTAGCATCTTTTCCTAGCGTGGATTTAATTGCATTTGATACTTCAATACTGAAATTGATATTGCGCTTGAGGTCCTTCCCTGCCACCGAATCACTCATTCCTGGGGTAGTGTAGAGTGTAAGTTTGATAGGTTGAACACCCGCAACAGAGGTAACAGCTAACTTGGGCACCCCAGGAAAGTTCATTAGTTGCCAATCCACCCAATCCAAATACGCACTCCAAAGTGACATTGTGTATACATCATCAAGATTCCAATCAATTTTCTTCCCCTTCTTCCTCTCTTTCATGGTATCTTTGTTCTCTACAATCTCTCTCCCGAGTTCAGGCAATGGTTGGCCTGGTTTGGTAGCCGTGAATCTATCCATGGACGTACTCACGGGAAATGATAAATAAGACGCACTATCATGAGATTCCGATATGTAATAGCTGAAGCCTTGATTCATCTTCTTCACGAACTTCAACGCCGTGTTGGTGAGTGCACGTTGTATAACACCAAAATGTACCGGTTCGTCAAGCTCGGCACAGAAAAACACATCTCCCTGTGGAATCTTCTTCAATTTGAATTGCCATTGGAACTCAAATCGACGCTGCTTCCCCCTAAAGTAGGTAACGATTGGATTCTCAGATGGCTTTATGACACCCTCATCTGCATCTGGAGTGCGAATCATGAGAAACATTTTACCCGAGAAAAGATCTGTTTCAATATCCACTCCAACCGTATTGGGATATACTCGCTGCTTTGGTCCCAACATTATGTACAAGTTGTCGAGGTAGTGATGCTGCTTTCGCTGCTTCGACAGCACTAATGTCTCTTCATCCTCTATTGTAGATGAATGTAACTCCATTTCTATGGGCGTCTCATTTGCAGCAGTAGATGTTACTATTGCTGGAGGTACGATACTTTGACGGTTGTGATGCACAGTTTCCTTGTGTGTAAGAGACTGCATCCACCCCAAACCAAAGATCACTAGACAAGTGCCCCAGGCAACCGCCGACAGTTCTAACAGTTTACCAACTTTTGGGACAATATCTGGTGATGCTTTGGTCCCAGCTATGAACACAATGCAATATAAAACTACTTGACGTATCGTCTTTTCTACCGTTTGAACTATTTGTGCAAGGTCGTCCATTTGGTCATTATTTGTACTGTTGTCTATTCTTGCTTCTACACCAACGGTATTGACACTGCCGCCAGCTTGGGTCAGCATTTTTTCCACAGAGGAACACGATGCATCATCGTGATCATCATCATCGCCATCTCTTTCTTCGGGAAGCGTGGTGATGCCTCCGTTTGTATGGGATTTTCTACGGGAGAAGGCATTGTACTTTTTCTTTTTAGATCGTCGGAACAGTCCGAATGCTCCGCCAGCAGCTTGCCGTCCGTCTCTTCGCCTAGAGGGTGACGGTACAGAGTTCCGAGAGGGAGAAGTAGATGTTGCCGTAGGGCTCTGTACTGAAG
>Ga0209652_1001564_pt1 | contig 18605 bp, 13 predicted proteins | sample SaaInl74LU_5_DNA_FD_184641 | JGI IMG/M metagenome (GOLD analysis project Ga0209652, IMG submission 184641) | Marine microbial communities from expanding oxygen minimum zones in the Saanich Inlet - ESP_74LU_5_DNA (SPAdes) (version 2) | ecosystem: Environmental > Aquatic > Marine > Intertidal zone... | reverse complement strand
CGTTCCATGGTTCGTTGCAAGGCTTGTTCTTCGCGCCAAGCTTCAATTTTATTGAAGTCTCCTGAAAGTAAGACTTCCGGAACTTTCCAGCCGTTGTATTCCGGCGGGCGTGTGTAGACAGGGGGCGCTAACAAATCGTCTTGAAAACTGTCTGTCAAAGCCGATGTTTCGTTGCTTAAAACGCCTGGGATCAATCGCGCTACTGCATCAACCAAAACTGCTGCACCTAGTTCACCACCTGATAAAACATAGGAACCAATGGAGACTTCTCGTGTTATGTAATGCTGTCGAATACGATCATCTACGCCTTTGTAATGCCCGCAGAGAATCATAATGTTTCCTTTCAGGCTGAATTCATTTGCCATGGACTGATCCAAAATGTTGCCGTCTGGTGTCATGTAAATGATTTCGTCGTAATCTCGCTCAGACTTCAGTTTCTCAATCAAATCGGCAATGGGCTGAATCGTCATTACCATTCCAGCGCCTCCGCCATATTGATAATCGTCGACATTTTTGTGCTTGTCGGTGGTGTAATCGCGAATATTGTGAATTTCAATCTCCAAGAGTCCCTTTTCTTGGGCACGATGCATGATCGAAGCAGAAAAAGGACCAGCCAATAATTCAGGAAGTATCGTGAGAATGTCAAATCGCATCTGGCAAAATTACGTAATTTCGAAGCAGAATGAACGTACTTATGAAGCAATTAATCCTTTTCACAATTCTTTTTTCTGCCAATTTGAGCTACAGCCAATGGAAAGAGAATACAACGCCCAATTACGATGAGTTAATTGAGATTTATCGTGATTTAGACGCGCAACATGACGAAATTGAATTGTATGAAATGGGTCCTAGTGATTTCGGTTTGCCAATTTACGTGGTGGTAATTAATGGTGCAGGTGATTCTACGGCGACCTTTGAAAAAGCACGGGCAAATACAACACTTCTTATAAACAATGCCATTCATCCGGGTGAGCCTGATGGGATTAACGCTTGTTTAATTTGGATCGATGAGTGGATTGAGAAAGGAAAACCAACAGATATTCCAGTTGTAGCGATTATTCCAGCCTACAATGTCGGTGGAATGATGAATCGCTCTGGAACAAGTCGCGCCAACCAAGACGGACCTGAAGAATACGGTTTCCGAGGAAATGCTCAAAATTTAGATTTGAATCGTGATTTTATAAAAATGGACTCCAAAAATATGTTCACGTTTGCCAAAATTTATCATGCGCTAAATCCTGACGTGTTCATTGATACCCACGTTTCAAATGGAGCCGATTATCAATATACGATGACATATATTGCCTCGGTAAAGGAGAGAATGGCGCCATCTTTGGCATATTTGATGCACGATGAAATGATTCCGTCGTTGAAAGAATCTTCGAGTGAAAAAGGCTTTGATTTAACCCCATACGTGCACACTCGAAAATCTGTTCCTGAGGACGGAATTGAAGTTTTTAATGATCTGCCAAGATATGCCATGGGCTATGCTGCTTTGTTCAATGCGATTAGCTTCACAACGGAAACGCACATGCTCAAGCCTTTTCCTCAGCGCGTAGAGGCTACATACGTTTTTCTCTGTTCTACTATTTCCTGGATGCGTGAACACACAGAAGCTATCGAACTGGCGCGAAAAGAAGCCTTTGAGTGGGATGCAAATCTGAACTACTTTCTATATAATTATACCTTGACCAATGATAGCACAGATCTTCTTTTTAAAGGTTTTGAGCATTCATATCCAACAAGTCAGGTTACAGGAGAGAGTCGTTTGAAGTACCATCGCGATCGACCATTTGAGAAGAATGTTCCCTATTTTAATAAATACGAGGCAAAGGATTCTATCAAAATTCCTCCCTACATTTATCTTGGAGGTCAAGCGACAGAAGTCATCGAGAGGTTGCAAGCCAATCACATTGAATACAAAATAATGGAAGAAGAAGATCACGTTTATGTCGGCAAGCATCAATTGATTTCATTCGAAAGCGGCAATTCTCCCTATGAAGGGCATTATTTGCATCGAAATGTAAAATTTGCATTGCAACCAGGCTATCAAGTGTTCAAAAAAGGGGATGTGGTTATTCCCATGAGTCAGCAAAATAGAAGATTTATTATGTCTGTGCTCACTCCAGATGCTCCAGACAGTTATTTTGCTTGGAATTATTTTGATTCTTACGTGCAGCAGAAGGAGTATTTTTCGCCGTATGTTTTTGAAGATGTTGCGGCCAAAATGTTAGAAAATGACGACCATCTAAAAAAAGAATTTGAGATAAAAAAGGAGACTGACAAAGAGTTTCGTGAGTCTACATGGATGCAATTGTATTTTTTATATCAACGAAGTCCATTTTACGAGCCGACGCACAACATTTTGCCTGTCGCGTTCATCGAACCTTTAGAAATCAAAGAATAAAAGGAATTAAAAGCTGACTTGTTTCGGTGTTTCTTGTTAAAACGATTTAGTCCGACTATCTTTGGGATTCAAGTTATAACTACATGAAAACTAAAGCAATTCTTTTGCTCACCTTGATGCTGAGCTTTACTACTTTTTCTCAAGATACTACTTGGGTTCAAACCTTTACATTCGACTCAATTTCCTCTAGAAGGGCTGATTTTACATTTCCCTCTGAATTGGACACCATGCGATTCGAAAAGGTGTTAATGTATTACAAATTGAAATGCGATCCGGCAACTCCTTGGGATCAGTACAACTGTGGCGAATGGGATTACTTGGCTTATACGAGAATTTACGACCATACGGGTCAAATGGATTCCGTTCAGGTGGATTCGGTTCAATACCTTCATAATTATAATTCAACATCCCCATATTCGTACGAACCTTACACGGCAACAAGAGTGGATGAGTATCAACGATTAGAGCAAACCCGAACAGGAGATACATCGTTCATCAATCCAATAAATACAACAACTGGAGCAACGACGCCATTGCCTTTTGATGTGAGCTCAAACGGTAATACCTATCAAATGCTTCTAACAGCTTCAGAGTTAATTTCGGCTGGTTTCGCGCCTGGAAATATTGAAGGGTTGCATCTAGAATTGAATTCTATCATCGGAAACGGGGAACTTTGGTATCCAACAATTTCTGTTAAATCGACTACGGATACTGATCTAACCTCATTTCATCACAACGGATTTACCGAAGTATATAATTTATCGCGAGTTGGGGCTTTTTCAGAACTGGTGTCAGGGACGAATAAATTCTTGTTTTATCAATCGTATGTATGGAATGGAACTGACAATCTAATTCTTGAATTCCGATTTGAATCACCGCTTGGGGGTCAGTCCAACGCACTTTTTTTCAATGAAGGAACAAGTAACGGAAACGATGCGATCAATTACAACGGTAGAAATGGCGTAATGAACTTCGATGGAAACAACCATGCACTGTTCGAACTTTCGGACATCAATATTGGTGATGATGTTACAATTGCGTTTTGGGCCAAAGGCCTTGGGAATTCAGGCGTGAATACATCAATATTGGAAGGCTACGATACGCTTAATAATCGCGTTTTAAATATTCACATGCCTTGGAGTAACAACCGAATCTATTGGGACGCTGGTCAGGGAAGTGGCTACGATCGAATTGATAAAGATATGACAGGCGCAGGGATCGACAATGAATGGCATCACTGGGCGTTCGTTAAAAGTACCACTACAGGTGAGATGAAAATCTTCCGAGACGGTACGTTATGGCACAGCGGTACTGGATTAAATTCTCCAATAGGCGACTTACACAGGCTTGCAATCGGTTCCAACAGAAGCATCGCCAACAACTGGACTGGTAAGGTGGATGAATTTCAATTGTACAACGTCGCTGTAGACGATGCAACGATTAACAGTTGGTATCAAGAACGAATTACAAATGCGCATCCAAATTGGAATAATTTACTTGTTTATTACAATTTTGATAACAAAACGACTGCATACGATCAATCGAGTAACAACTATCTTCTAATGCCTAGTTCATTGGGAATGATTGATTTTTCTGAAAGACCATTGGTAGATGCTGTCTCCGCAGTAAGACCAAAAATCGCCCTAGATTGGGGAAGCGTTTCAGGAGCGATGACGAATGAATATCAATCCTATTACACGCCGAAAGAACCTGAAGTGGTATTTGAATTTGCACAGGTAGATCACCACTTCGAAATTATTAACGCTTTCCGTGGGATGACAGAGGGCTCCGAAGATGTTTACGATGAGAATAATACCGTGATTTCTTCAGTTCCATTCAGTGGAACGGCTACCTTGAATAATTCGACAATTACGTATTTCGAAGAGCCTTTTGAAGTAATCAATGACGTTGAAATCGGTCGTTTTATCACACCTTATGGAATTTCATTCGATCTTGGCCCAAATGGATTTACTTGGATTTATGACATAACAGATTATCAGCAGTACTTGAGTGGGATTGTCGATCTTGCAGCGCACAATACGCAAGAACTTATTGATCTAAAATTCGCTTTTATCGAAGGAATTCCGCCGCGTGATGTTCACAATAGAAGACCGATTTGGTCAGATAGAAAAAGCTATACGTATGCAGCAATGGATAACGATGTCGTTCTTTCGGCGACTCCAGTTCAATTGGCGGATAGTTCCGAGATGTTTAAAATCAAGACACGATTCACAGGACACGGTCATAACGGGAATAACAATTGCTGTGAGTGGGGATTTGGTGCCGGAAGAGATCATGAGATTTTAGTTGACGGTGTTTCTCGTTTCAATTGGGAAATTTGGGAAGAAACTGCATGTGGAGACAACCCAAATGTAAGTCAAGGTGGAACATGGCCTTATGCAAGAGAGGGCTGGTGTCCTGGTGATTTGGTGAAAGAATACGATCACGAATTGACTCCTTTCGTGACGCCAGGAACTTCGGTGACTCTGGACTACGATATCACCGACGTGCCAGCGAATGACCTTGCTCAAGGAAACGGAAACTATGTTGTTGCCATGGACTTAATTTCTTATGGTGCTCCGAATTTCCAAATAGACGCTGCTGTAGTTGATATCCTCAATCCTAATTCTTGGGAATATTACAGAAAATGGAATCCAAGCTGTCAAAATCCACGAGTGATTATTCAAAATACAGGCGAGCAGACTTTGACAAGCGCTCGTGTTACTGTTTGGGTGGATTATTTCAATCAAGTAAGTTTTGATTGGACAGGAAACCTGGAATTCCTTGAAAAGGAAATCGTTGAAATTCCGATTAGCGACATCACATTTTGGTATGACAACGGCGGTGAAGGAACGTTCTCAGCGCACATTGATCATTTGAACCAAGCTTGGGGAACGGATGAATACGATCAGAACAATACAATTACAATTCCATTCCAAGCCCCAGAGGCTATTTCAGGTGAGTTCCTTGTATGGTTTACAACGAACAACAAGGCGTTCGAGAATCAATGGCGCTTAACAGATGGTCAAGGAAATACAATTTTTGAGCGAACTTCGTTATCGAATTCCACCGATTATAAAGACACGTTCAATCTTACGCAAGGTTGTTACAGTATTATTATCGAAGATTCGGATAATGATGGAATTTCCTTTTGGTACTCGTCGCAAACGCAAGGTGAAACGGCTGGTTCATTCAGGATTAAATTGGTAGGCGGTCCAGTTGTGGAGATCTTCGAACAAGATTTTGGAAATTACCATCAATACAATTTCACAGTAGATGTGAACTTAGGAGTTGAGAACCTTGAGGACTTGGAAACAACCTTGGAAGTATACCCAAATCCAAGTACAGATATGATGAATGTGGAACTCCTCGGTAATGTCGGTGGCGAAGCGTCTTTGGTGATTCGTGACTTGATGGGAAGAGATATTCTCAAAGAAACCATGAATGTCCAGAAATCAGCGGCCAATGCTTATGTCGATGTTACTGGCTTTTCACCGGGGACTTACTTCGTAACTGTAACCACAGATCACGGTTCATTTACAACGGAGTTTATCAAGCAATAAAAGAATTCAATGAATGGAACGGGAGGTTTAGGCTTTCCGTTTTTTTTTATGCTTGAAAGTTTTTTTTGAGACGAAGAATTGGCTTTTCGAAATAGTGATAGCTCAGATAACTGATCACATAAGTAAAGGCGAACGCAAGTAAAATATACAGAAGGAAATAGAAAATAGACTCGTTGAGGTAGTGCTCAAAAACTAAAGTGTGCAAGTAATGAAGAACGATAATGTGATACATATAAAAGCCATAACTAATCGTGCCAAGCTGAAACAACAAGGGAACTTTATCTACTTTCAAAACCGAATGCTTGCCAAACGCCTGATCGAGAATAACGTATGCGAAAAAGATGCCAATGACCACTTTCTCAATAACGATTAAATCGCCCTGAAAAACGAAGCGAGACCCTACAATCAATGCAATACCCAATGGATATGCAATCAAATTAAACGATCTAGGAATCTGTTGTAACCGCTGTTGGATATGATAGCGGAAACAAGAATAAGCTAAAATCCCTCCAATTGCTAGATCGCTCATAACCGTGCAAGAGTGGTAATAAAGAGCGGTATAATCCGATCGTAAATACCAACGAAAAACCAAGCTTACTACCATTAGAAGCAAAAAGTAGGGGAGAAAGCCTTTTCCCTTTCGCATAAAGGGGAACAGCACCATTAATAGTACCCATGAGATGTAAAATTGCTCCTCTATGCTAACAGACCAAGTTATCGTCAACATGTTCACTGGGTCACGAAACCCGTTGAAAATCTCTTCAAAATTGGATAAAAACAAACTGTACATCACAGGTGAGTTGCTGGTATGAACACCTCCAATGAAATGAGGATAGATTAAAAAACCGAATCCAACAATGAGAAAATATAACGGCCAGATTCGCAACAGACGCCGCATGAAAAAACCGAAAACGTTGATCTGTTTATTCACTTTCGCTTCATGCAGTAGCAAGTAGGTGATTAAGAAACCACTCAAGACAAAAAATAAACTCACACCATAATTCCCTTTCGAAAAGATCTTAGTAATCACTTGCATTGTGCTGGAAGAATAGAATTCTCCCCAATTATCTGAATTTTCGAGAAAGGCATGGAAAAGAAATACCGAAAGCGCACCAATCGCACGCAAGCCAGTAAGGTTTTCAAAGTAGGGATGTGATAATTTATTGGTATTCCGCGACTCCAATGCTATGAATGATTAATTTTGTGGCAAATTAGGTAAAATCCGTAAGCATGACATACGATATCGCAATAATTGGTGGAGGAATTGTTGGAGCAGCAACTTTTTACAAGATGCAGAAAGAACATCCGAACTTAAAAATTGTTCTCTTCGAAAAAGAGGCACTTTTAGCTGATCATCAGACAGGTCATAACTCTGGAGTTATTCACTCAGGTTTGTATTACAAGCCGGGTTCTCTCAAAGCTGAAAACTGTATTAAAGGACGTCATGAACTCGTCGCTTTCGCGAAAGAACATGGAATCGATCACGATGTTTGCGGAAAAGTTGTCGTGGCTACCGACGAATCCGAACTTCCCTTCATGGAGAAGATTTTCCAGACAGGTATAGAAAATGGAATTGAAGGCATAAAAAAACTTACCGGCGAAGAAGTGAAAGAATACGAACCATTCGTTGAGGCGATTGCTGGAATTTTAGTTCCTGTTACGGGAATTATTGATTTCCGTGGTGCTACAGCAAAAATGGTCGAATTAGCATTGGCAACTCAGCCAGAAAGCAAGTTGTGCTTAGGGCATGAGGTGATGGATGTTGATTCCAACGGAGGGATTAGCTTGATTACCACAAATAAAGGAAATTTCGAAGCGCATCACATGATTTTCTGTGCGGGACTGCAAGCGGACCGTATGGCGAAAAAAGATGGTGTGGACTTGAAAGAGAAGGTGGTTGGCTTCCGAGGCGATTACTACGAGTTAACTGACCAAGGAAAACACAAAGTGAAAAACTTGATTTATCCCGTACCTAATCCAGATTTCCCATTCCTAGGCGTGCATTTTACAAGAATGACAGATGGTGAAATTGAGTGTGGTCCGAATGCCGTATTCACATTTAAGCGAGAAGGATACGGAAAAACTGACTTTTCATTGAGAGACACTTGGGATGCCTTGACCTATAATGGAACTTGGAAATTATTCTTCAAAAATATGCGTTTTGGAATTAATGAATACCGACGCGCATTCTCTAAAAAGCTCTTCCTGAAAACTCTGCAACGTATGATCCCGTCTTTGACTATGGATGATTTAAAACCGGGAAGATCAGGGGTGCGTGCTCTTTTATTGCGTCAGGATGGTGATACTAGAGACGATTTCAGAATTGAATATCACGGAAATTCTATTCACGTTTTGAATGCACCTTCGCCTGCCGCAACAGCCTCTTTAGCTATTGGAGGTTACATTGTCGAAAAGGCAAACGAACAGTTCAACTTGAAATAGACTTAAACTCTACCTTTTTCAGAGAGAAGAATCGCTATAGAGCGGGTTGATTTGAATTGCGAGAAAATAATAATCATCGCGACGGTAATCGGCACGCTTAATAGCATTCCCGTAACACCCCATAAAGCTCCCCAAACGGCCAAAGAAATCACGGCAACAAGCGGACTGATGTTTAATGTATTCCCCATTAATTTGGGTTCCACAAAGTTTCCAACCAATACAGCAATTCCTGTCATACAACTTAGAATGATGAGAAAAGGAGTGAATTCTCCAAATTGCAAAAGTGAGAAAAGTGCTGGCAGAAGTGATGCAATGATCGGACCAACGCTTGGAATAAAATTGAACATGAAAAGTAGAAATGCCCAAAAAAGAGGGGCATCTAATCCAACCAGACTTATAACAATGTAACCGAGAATTGCAGTCATCAAAGCAATCAAGGATTTAAGTCCGATATAACGCGACATTGTTTTATCAATCTTTTTGAATGTTTTGTGCGCATTCGACTTTTCACCGTTCGAATGATCTGGGAAAATGAGATTCACTTTATGCGCAAATAACGTTTCTTCAATAAAAAGAAAAATAGTGTAAAATACAATCATCATCATGTTCCCCAAAACATCAGAAATCGAGTTTAAAAAGGAGCTCAGTACACTTGAGTTAAAGAAATCCTTTTGGAAAAAGAGTGTAATCTCAGATTTTAAGTCAATTCCAAAGATTTGATGAATCTGTTCTCCGATATTCCCAGCATTTACGATATAATTTGGATAAGATTCGCTTAATTTTTCAATGTTGTAGACGAGAAGTTGACCTACATAAAATATGGCTGCAAATATCAAAACCGAAGCCGCGATCGTCTTGATCCACTTGGGGATATAGGTTTTCGCAAACCCAATTTTATCGATCAAGTTTCGCGTCTTCTTCACGATAAACCAAATCAACAATGCGATTACAAACGGCACAAGAATCGGTTCCGCAAAAATCAAAAGAAGAATGATCAGCGTGGTAATGATCAAAGAGTATGCAACATTTTGAACTTTCACGAGCTAAAAGTACGAATAATTCATAACGAGCAAGATGCTTATTATTCTTAATACAACAGTTCATTCTCTCAAGTGAATCTCGTACATTTACGCCCTATGAAGCCGATTGTTTTTCTACTTTTTATCGCCACAGTCATCGTATTTACGAACTGCTCAAGTGATACTGAAAAAGAAACGAAGCCACTCGAAAAACATTTTTCTTGTGATGCAGAAAAAGTCGATGGTGGAAATTTAATTGCTTCCAATAAAACCCGATTAAAAGGAGGAGAAGCGCGATCAAATGCCTATGCCAGAAGTGGTAAATATGCTTTGAAACTTTCGGAGAAACGTCCGTATGGCTTTACATATCATCAAATTGGATTGAAAAAAGGACAAATCATTGAAGCGAGCGTTTGGAAGAATTTGAATGCTGAACATGGCGCTTTGGTGATTGCACCATTCGGGACGAAGAAACAATACCTTTCTACGTCAACTGTGCGCAAAGTAGACGGTGATTGGGGAGAGTTGAGCGCCGTCTTTATTGCTGACAGAGATTACGATTCGGTTGCTATTTATGTTTACAATTTGGAAGATAAACCCTCGTATTTTGACGATTTTAAAATAGGAGTCTACCTAAATACCAAAATGCCTGAAGTAAAGACGAAATCTCAAGCATTGCATATCGAAATTCCCAAGTCTGCTATGGACTCACTAAAATTTTTCAAATCGACAGCGCTAACTCAAGGAGTGATATCTGATGATTTGAAAGATTATGTTCAAGCGAGAGTAAAAATCAATGGCGAAAGTGCTCCTGTAGAGTTGCGTTTGAAAGGCGATTGGACAGATCATGTAGAAAGTGACAAAGTATCTTTTCGAATCAAAATGGGAGATGGTTTCGCATTCAAAGGCTTACGTACTTTTTCAATTCAGAATCCCTACAATCGAGGTTTTATGATGGAATGGTTTGCGCATCAAATGCTGGAAAACGAAGATATCCTCACCACGCGGTATGAAATGATTCCTGTTTTTATCAATGGGAAGAATATGGGCGTTTATGCCATGGAAGAGCACTTTGATAAGCAGCTTTTAGAAGCCAGAAAACGAAGAGAAGGACCTATCGTTAAATTCGATGAAAGCGGCGTTTGGCAATTGCATGAATACGAACAAGAGACAGGTGAGTTTTTGAATCTACCTGTATTTCTGGCGTCGGAGATTAGCGTTTTCAAAAAGAATAGAACACGGAAAAGTCCAACCTTATCAAAGCAATTTGAGATGGCACAATCGCACATGGAGTCGTACCGATCAGGTAAAGGTGAAGTGGGGAATTATTTCGATGTGGAAGCGCTCGCGAAGTATATGGCGATGATGGATTTGGTGAATGGCAAGCACGGACTGATTTGGCACAATCAACGCTTTTATTTCAATCCGATTACGCAGCTACTTGAACCGATTGCCTATGATTGTTTCATAGATGCCAATAGTATCGTTCAACAGCATTCTCTGTTAGGAATTGAAGGTGAAAGCGATAACGGAATGGAATTGGCACGTAGCGTTTTAAAGGATAAAAAGGTTCGAGAACGCTACATGTATTATCTGAAAGAATTTTCAGAAAGAGCATACTTGGAAACCGTTTTTTCGAAGCTCAAAAGAAGTATTGCGCACGTTGAAATGTTGTTACAGTCGGAATACCCAAATGAATCATTGGATCGTAATTTTTTTGAATTCAATCGTAAAGAAATTCAAAACAACCTTGGAAAACTGAGCAGTGCCGATTTCAGTCAAAAAAAGAAGTCAGCAGAGTTTGATGTCCTCCCCGATAATGTGATTTTCACTGATATCGCACTGAAAGCGAATTTGGAAAAATACAATGCGGATAGCTCGGTGGAAATGTCCCTCCAGAATTTCCATTCACACGCGATAGAAATCATCGGATACTCTGTCAAACCGAATAAAAACTTAATTATTCCGATTTCCTCAGTTAAAATGGAAGCGTACGGTAAATCGAAAGTGAAAACCATAAAGTTCCCTCAGAAGCCAAGACGAATTCATTACAGAGCTGCTAACTGTGGCGAACAAATCTTCAAATGCAATCCTGAGGAATGGGCAAAACCAAACTTTAGACCTAGGTTCGGAAAGCACGTGGGCATCCAGGTGATTAATGAACAAAACGAAGTTCGATTTAGTGGTAAGGTGAACATGGATCGGAGTCTTGTGATTCCCGAATGCACGCGATTTGTCATCGAACCTGGAACTGAAATTACACTACAGAAAGGAGTGTTTTTATTGAGTTACGCTCCGATAATTGCAAAAGGAACAGCCGAGCGACCCATTTTTATAAAAGGTGCAAATGAAGAGGCACAAGGGGTTGTTTGTTTAAGTCGTGAAAAGTCGGAATTACAACATGTTCATTTTGATGGATTGGGAACTATAAATCACAACAATTGGGTGCTGACAGGCGCGGTTACTTTTTACAACGCGGAAGTGAATTTGAGTCATTGTACATTCAGAAATAACCATTGTGAAGACGGATTAAATACCATTCGCTGTCATGTGAATCTCGATCACTGTGTAGTCGAAAAAACGCTTTCTGACGGTTATGATGCTGATTTTTGCAGTGGCATGGTAAGAAACTCAACTTTTACCAATACAGGAAATGACTGTATTGATTTCTCAGGAAGTGAAATTACCATTGCCAAATGTAAAATTCAGAATGCAGGGGATAAGGGCATTTCTGGTGGGGAAGGATCACATTTACTAGTGGATAATTGCTCCATTTCGAAAGCAAACATTGCAATTGCGTCAAAGGATAATTCGGAAGTAACGGTCCGAAATATTACCATTTCAAATGTGAATTATAGTTTTGCAGCATACCGAAAGAAGCCAGAATATGCACCCGCAAGGCTAATCGTTGAAAGTGTTATTTCTAACAGCTATAACCACCTTTCTATGCTTGAAAAAGGTTCAAGGCTGACCTATCTTTCGAAAAAATATGTTGGGGACTCGAAATTAAATATTGACTCGCTTTACGCGGAGTATCAGAAGTAATTCAGTCTACGGCTAAAAAGCGACAATTAATTTCAACGTTTCCTCCAGAGGCACCTCTTGGAATCATCTGAATAAAAATACTGTCGCCAGTCCAAGAGTTTTTGTAAACGAAATCTAAATTTTTGCCTTTTACAGAAGCCGCATGACGATTTCCGTCTTCATCGGATATTAAAATATCCAAATTTGAGTCTGAATTACCAGTCATTTCCAATTCGATTCCAAAGACTTTATTTTGATTTGCATACTTGCCAAATGCAATTGTTTGCTCTTTTTTGAGTGAAACCTTCTTGTTTTGATCCCAATTATTCAAATAAATCGGACGAATAAACCAGTAGTAACAAAATACAAATAAACCTATGATAATCAGCGTACTAATTACAGTTGCTCGAACATGATTTCTTGATTTCATAGTGTCTTTGAAAAAAATATTATGGGAAAATTGTTGTTTAATTGAAAACAAATTTAAAACATTTGTGACATCAAAGCCCACGATAGTGGATCTTGATTTATAAAGAAGAGGTTAGAGACAGGCTCTATGATCCTCTGGCAACCAACTTTAAGTACTGAGATGAATTCAGTATTGGAAAACCGGTGCCAATTCCTGATTCTGACAATGAAGTCAGAAGAATATAATGAGAAGATATGAAAAACAGTAACAACAATTTTCTGGTTTATTCGATAGCACTCGAAGTCTATCACGGTAATAACGCTCCAATTTCAATAGGTTTACGAAACAGGATGCGTATGCATTCTTGTTGGGGCTGTTGCTAATTCCCAAAATTTAGTTCGTTCGAATTTTTCTCCTGAAATCGCCTCAGGACACTCACCATTTTTATTATGAAGACTTTATCAATCAATGATTTCCGTCTTGAAAACGGAAATAAAATACATTCTCTAAGCCTTGCTTTTGAGACCTTTGGCAAGCTAAACGAGAACAAAGACAACGTTATTTGGGTTTGCCATGCGCTTACGGCCAATGCCAATGTTCTAGATTGGTGGGAGGGCTTGTTCGGAACACTCCAACTTTTCGATCCGAAAGAATATTTTATCGTTTGCGTAAACTCCATCGGATCGTGCTATGGTTCTACAGGTCCAGCGTCTCCGCAAGAAAACCGAAGACCCTTATTAAACAACTTTCCAGGACTAACAGTTCGCGATGCCGCTCTTGCCTTTGATATCGTTCGTGAGCATTTGGGAATTCCTAAAATCAATATTTTAATTGGTGCTTCACTAGGTGGGCAGCAAGCGCTGGAGTGGAGTATTTTAAAGCCAGAAGTCCATCGTACTTTGATTTTAATTGCCACAAATGCGGTGCATTCTCCTTTTGGAATTGCTTTTAACGAAAGTCAACGACTCGCTATTCAAGCGGATGCGACATTTTATGACGGAACGATTTCTGGCGGAAGAAAAGGATTGATCGCCGCGCGAAGTATTGCCTTACTTAGCTACCGTTCCTATTCAATTTACGAGGCAAAACAAAAGGATGAAAATCATCAATTGAATCATTTTAAAGCGGCTAGATATCAGCAATATCAAGGGGAGAAGCTAGCGAAAAGATTCAATGCTCATAGTTATTATAGACTGACGAAAATGATGGACAGTCACAACGTAGGGCGTAAGCGTACTTCAATCGAATTGGCTTTAAGAAGGGTGAAAGCAAAAACTTTAGTAATCGGAATCACTTCCGATCAACTATTTCCAGTAGAGGAGCAAAAATTCTTAGCCCAAAATATTATCGGAGCGCAATTCGCCGAGATTTTCAGCCCGTATGGTCATGATGGGTTTTTAGTTGAGACTGAAAAGATTTCCATCATCATCGAAGATTTTCTTCACAATAATTTCAAAAAGTTCAAACCAACAGTTTTTAGAACGACAGTAAGAAAAACACAATTAATGAATCTGGTTAAATAACCACTAAATAAAGTAAAATGAGTAAAAAATTAACGATAGGATTAATAGGTTTCGGATGTGTAGGATCTGGACTGTATGAAGTTTTAAATCAATCGAAATTAATCGATGCAAGAATCAAAACCATTGTTGTAAAAGACAAAACGAAAAAGCGAAGCATTTCAGATGAACACTTTTCCTATGAGATCAATGACATCTTAAATGACGACGAAATCAACCTGGTTGTGGAATTAATCAACGACAGTGTGATCGCACTGGAGTTTGTGAAATCTGCGTTGAGCAGCGGAAAAGATGTGGTAACGGCGAACAAGAAACTAATTGCCGAGCACTTGCCTGAATTACTGGTTTTGTCTGAAACACACAATGCTTCATTATTGTACGAGGCGGCAGTTGCTGGTTCTATACCAATAATTAGAAATCTTGAAGAATATTACAACAATGATTCATTGAGTTCGCTTCAAGGAATTGTTAATGGTACTACCAACTATATCTTAACGAAATCAAACGATGGCGTCGACTATGAAACTGCCTTGCAGCAGGCGCAAGAACTCGGTTTTGCAGAGCTCAACCCGACTTTGGATGTAGATGGCTTCGATTCCAAATTTAAGTTAACGATTTTGCTCAAGCATACCTTTGGTATTTCGGTCAATCCTTCCGAAATATTGAACATCGGAATTCGAAATATTCAGCCAGAGGACGTGAAATTTGCTTTGGAAAAAGGGTATCGAATAAAGTTGATTTCTCACGCAGAAAAACTGGATGATTCGATTATTGGGTTTGTTGCACCTCATTTTATTGGTTCGGATCATTTCGCCTATGAGGTGAACAATGAGTTCAACGCGGTGATCGTAGAAGGATTGTTTTCTGATAAGCAACTATTCATAGGAAAAGGAGCGGGAAGTTATCCGACGGCAAGTGCAGTTTTATCGGACATTTCAGCTCTAAAATTCGATTATAAATACGAGTATCGAAAGTCTGAAGAAGGCAGCAAACTAAGATTTAGCAATGATTTTTTCGTTAAAGTTTATTTAGGTGCCAAATACTCAGAATTGCTCGATGAGATTCCATTTTTTCAAGTCGATGAAGTCTATAACAGCAAAGAATATTCTTATCAAACTGGATGGATTCACTTTGAAGATATTGTAGGTTTAAATCTCCCAACGAGAAAAGACCTTTCATTCATTACGCTTCCATATCCGATATTAAGTAGTACTCAGATCGAAAATCAGATTTCCGATGCATACGTAAACCAGTTAGAAACCGCTTGATTATGGAACCATTAGCTTGGTATATCGCTGGTCCGCTCATTGGAATTACCGTCCCCTTGCTTCTCCTATTGCGCGGCAAACAACTTGGGATTTCTTCTGGGTTTCGAGTTTTAGGTGCGCAAATTTTTTCCAGTTGGGAATATTTTAAATACGACTGGAAAAAGGATTTTTGGCAGCTAGAATTTGCTCTTGGACTAATTATCGCAGCGGTACTCATTTTGAACTTTACGGAGTTGGGAATTCCCGAGATAGCAACAGAATCCGCGTATGGAGTTGTTTCGAAGGAAATTTATGAACTCGAAAATGGAATCCTCTTTTTCGCAGGAGCAGTTTTAATTGGGTTCGGAGCGAGATATGCTGATGGCTGTACAGCTGGACACTGTATCATGGGAAATGCACAATTGGCCCCGAGTTCCGCAATCTCCACGGTGTTTTTCTTCGTTGGTGGATTAATTGCTACTTATTTGATCGTCCCAAACCTATTCAATTCATGAAATCAATTTTAACTATCAGCCTCGGAATGCTTTTCGCAGCAGTTTTAATTTCTTCGCAAGCATTCCATTGGTATCGAATTCAAGAAATGTTTCATTTCGATTCATTTCACATGTTTAGTCTGTTAGGCTCAGCAATTTTTACGGGCGTGATCAGTGTTTGGTGTATTAAAAAATGGAAAATATCAAATGTGAACGGTGAAGAAATTAGAACCAACAAGAAAAACATTCGTCCCGTTGGAAATAGTATCGGCGGATTGCTTTTTGGTCTCGGTTGGGGAATCACAGGTGCTTTTACGGCTCCCGTCTTCATTTTAGTGGGTTGGAAATGGCAAATTGGATTGATTTCCATTCTCGGAGTTTTGTTAGGAACGCTAATTTTTGGAGCTTTAAAAAATAAATTACCGAAATGAAACTACAATTAAACCGCATTGAAAAGCCTTATTTATTTGACGTTGAAAATGAAATTGGGGCGAAGATTAAAATGGATGCAGCACCAAGTATAGGTGGTACGGATCAAGGTTTGCGGCCGATGGAGTTGGTAGCGTCAGGTCTCGCAGGATGTGTTGCTATTGATGTTCTCGCAATTCTAAAAAAACAACGATTGGACACAAACGTATTTCAAATTAGAATCGAAGGCACGCGTACAGATGGAATCCCATCACCTTTTGAGCAGATTCACCTTGCTTTTAATGTCGATGCCCATATAGATAAGGCCAAACTCACTAAAACAATTCAATTGGTCATAGATAAGTATTGCTCCGTAAGTGCTTCGTTGAGCACACGTATTAAAATCAACTTTGAAATAGAACAAAATGAAACGACTTGAAACTGAAGCAATACGATTGCAGTCGGAACGCACAATCAATGGCGAACATTCTGTGCCGATGTACCTTACTAGTAGTTATGTTTTCGATTCTGCAGATGACATGCGAGCGCAATTTGCGGAAGAAAAAGAGGGGCACATTTACTCGCGATATGCCAATCCCAATGTCGACGAATTCATTCAGAAAATGGCTGTTTTGGAGGGAGCGGAAAGCGGTTGGTCAACGGCAACGGGCATGGCCGCGGTATTCACATGCTTTGGAGCTATTTTAGAGTCTGGAGATCATATTGTTTCGTGTCGTTCTGTCTTTGGGTCAACGCATAAGTTGTTCACCGAAATTTTCCCAAAATGGGGTATCACTACTTCTTATGTGGATTTTGACGATTATCAGGGATTTGAGTCTGCAATCACAGAGGCAACCAAGATTATTTACGTGGAATCTCCTAGTAATCCAGCGTTGGACATTATCGACTTGGAGCGCATCTCGAAAATTGCAAAGTCAAAAGGAATTTTATTCGCTGTAGATAATTGTTTCGCCACACCATTTTTGCAGCGCCCCATGGATTTTGGAGCAGATATTTCTATTCATTCCGCAACGAAATACATTGATGGTCAGGGAAGAACTCTCGGCGGGGTGATTTTGGGAAGCAATGCATTCATTCAAAAAGTAAAAGCTTTCGCTCGACACACAGGCCCTGCATTGAGTCCTTTTAATGCTTGGACTTTGAGTAAATCCCTTGAAACATTGAGTGTCCGCATGGAAAGGCATTGTTCCAATGCTCTGGAAATCGCAAAACGACTCGAAAATAGAGTTGAAATTAGCAAAGTAAAGTATCCGTTTTTAGAATCGCATCCTCATTTTGAAATAGCTCAAAAACAAATGAAATCTGGTGGAGGAATTGTCACGTTTGAATTGAAATCAGGTATTGATGGAGGGAGGCAATTTTTAGATGCCCTCAACATGTTTTCACTCACGGCCAATTTGGGAGATGTTCGCAGCATTGCAACCCATCCCGCTTCAACCACACATTCGAAATTAAGTCCAGAACAAAGAGAGGCCGTTGGAATTACGGATGGATTGGTGAGACTTTCAATTGGCTTGGAACACGTTGAGGATATATGGGTGGATTTGGATCAAGCTTTGCAAAGCATATAAGCCAATTTTATTCGTTTTCTGGAATGGTGACTGAAATATTTTTGAATTTATGATTTAGATCATTTTAGAAAGATGAGATGTAATATATCTTCGTTACCTTATGGGAGATATGAAAATGAAAAAAGTTTACATTGCTACGTTCTGTTCACTATTACTTCTTAGTTGTGGGGAAGAACGTGAGAGTTATTCTGTTGGAAAAGAAGATATTGTAGAGTCTGTCTACTCTAGCGTAGTCGTTGAGCCTGCCGAAATGTATGAAGTAAATGCGCTAAACTCTGGCTACATCGATCAGTTGATGGTCAGCTACGGGGATACTGTTTCTGAAGGTTCTGTTTTATTTCTAGTTCGCGATGTGCAGTCGAATGCCACTGCTTCAAATTCGAAGTTGGCCTTGGAATTGGCTCGAAGTAAGTACAAAGGCGATGTGAGTTTGCTGGACGATCTTGAACTCGAGTTGGATGACGCACGCCTAAAGCGAAA
>Ga0209652_1001562_pt1 | contig 18616 bp, 16 predicted proteins | sample SaaInl74LU_5_DNA_FD_184641 | JGI IMG/M metagenome (GOLD analysis project Ga0209652, IMG submission 184641) | Marine microbial communities from expanding oxygen minimum zones in the Saanich Inlet - ESP_74LU_5_DNA (SPAdes) (version 2) | ecosystem: Environmental > Aquatic > Marine > Intertidal zone... | reverse complement strand
TTGAACAGTTCATTTGACCACATCGTATACACTTCTCCTACGGAAACATGCAGCTCTCCCTTTCTCATCGGTACTTTGTACCATCTGCCATCTCTTATTTCTTCCAGACCCTCCTCTGAACTGGCGAGAATTGTGATGGTTCCAAAGTCACTGTGAGGCAAGAGCTTCGTGGCATCTTCGAAGCCAGGAGTGCTGGGATATCTGGAAGCACGAAGCAGCCCCGTGGCATCCTCCTCTACATCTTTCAAGTAGGTGGTTGGTATATCAATGCCTCTGGCTGAACTCAGCGCAGCTGTGAAGATCTGCTTGATTGCCTTCTCAACAGATTGCAGCTGCTCGATGTATTCAGCCATCGCGTTGTGGAATTCGTGAGGACCTCGGACATTTCCATCGTTATTGGGCGGATAGCTCATGCTAAATGTTTCTCTGAGATCCTTTTGTTCTTGTGTGCTTCCCGATTTATGAATAGCCGCAACCGATTCATTTCTATTTGCGATATACCCGGCGAGGCTCTTTCCAGACGAGAATCCCATCTTTTGCTTCAAACTCATTGAGAAGAAGCTGCGAGCTGCAGTATAGAGGCGGTCAAAGAGAGCATCATCGATGCCATGGCCGATGATATTGAAACTACCACTTGTTATTGCTTCAATTAGTACTTGGTTCACCACATCCTCCTTTTCTTTGTCACTTGACATCGAAGGGTTGAGCCACGGGGAGATATCGATCACTGGATAAGACTGATCATCAGGTAGACCAATGGCATCGGGACTGTTTGCATTTGCCGCATCAACAATGTGCTTAATCTGTGTCGGGAAATACTTGTGTGGTTCTGATATCATAGTTGCATTCTTCTCTAGGGATGCTGCCATGCCTTCCTGCGATGAGCATAAAGATATTGGTTTTTGGACGTAATCGGCGGATCCATCGACTACAATGGCAAGTAGAGCTGCGAGGGGTAGAAGGTTCTTGACAGCGTTGTTGTTGCTCCGCATGTTATTGAATTGTTATTGCTTTGGATTGTTTTTATGGTATGGGAATACTTGAACTTACTTGTGGAGTACACAGCATGCAATAATTTGAAGCAAGCAAGAGCAACATCTTATCAACTGTCTGACCGCGAGAAGATGTATTGTCTCATCGCTGAAAAGTGTCTTGAGTTGAAGTTGAAAGATGCGGCGCTCAGTGCTCAAGCAGCTTCTCTGTTTCTTGACGGATGTTGCTTTGTCAGTCAACATCAATAAAACAATGTACAAAGGAGTACAAATAACAAAAAAAGTATTGTACGCATCATATTTATAACATACAAAAAGCACAACAGCCATGAAAGCACAGACCAAGCAAATAAAGTTTAACACTGTCGAAATACGTGAATTCCCTATCATTCTATCAAACAACCCGGCTTGTGAGTACGGACCGTCAATCGAGATTGGATGGGAATACACCGACATCAACACAGCTGATAACGCAATCCGAGTTAGCCAGTATGAAAAGGAACGGTTCGGAAAGAGACGGCATGAGAAGAAAGGACGCCCATCAAAATTATACCTGTCACAAGTGCGAAGAGAGGCGATATTAAAAGAAGCCGGCTACACAGACAAGGAAGTCAAGAGAGCAGTCAGAGAGAAAAGCAAGGCACGGCTTAAGCGATCAGTTAGTAAATTCCTGAGTGTAGGGACAAGAATTAATGCCACTATCAAGGGTAGAAGGAAGGAGCGAAAAGTTATGAGAGCTGTACGAAATCTGAAGAAACTACAGGACAATCGGAAGGGGGAGTCACCGGGTGATTTGTTCTGTGATAATGCTTCAGTATACAAAGGCTGGTGGATTCCCTTCTCGGCTTATATCCTCTAAATCATACCACCTGTAGAAGTCAGAAGCCCAACGCATTAGAATGCACATGTATAATTAGCTATCTAATACTAACTCTAAAATAAACGCTTATAAACAATGGTTAAGTGATTGCAACGATGGTCTCTCCACCGAAATGATTCAATTACTTGGTGAGTTGTCCCAACACTTGCTGCGGACTCATCTCAACCATCATTTCGAAGAATTTGTCTCCAGCCTGTGCCTTCAACTCCTCTCCAGCCTCCTTTCCAATCTTGACAGCATCCTCAATAGCACCTGTCTTCTCTGTCTCGTATTTCACTGAACCATCGGGCATGGCAATCAATCCACGGAATGTGATCTGTCCATCAACGATTCTGGCCTGTCCAGCAATGGGTGTCTTGCAGTTTCCATCCAAAGCTTCTAAGAAGGCACGCTCGCAGTTCACACAAACATGTGTATCCATGTGGTTCAAAGCATCAATGTATTTCAAAGATCTCTCATCATCACTTCGGCATTGAATACCAATAGCACCCTGAGCAACGGCGGGAAGCATCTCATCCCATTCTAAGACGGCAGTGGCGCAATCTTGCATTTCCATACGTTTCAATCCAGCAATAGCCAAAAGGGTGGCATCAACAACTCCATCGTCAAGTTTGCGAAGGCGGGTTTGGACATTTCCACGGAAGTTGACACATTTGAGAGTGGGGTTCTGGGCAAGGATTTGTGCCTGACGACGGAGGGAGGCAGTTCCAATGACAGAGTGATCAGGAAGATCGGCAATCGTTTTGATTTCACCATTGGCGGTGATGAAGGCATCGTTGGTGTCCTCACGGGGGAGGTTGCAGGGGAGGACAGTTCCATCAGGAAGCCATGTGGGGACATCCTTCATTGAGTGGACGCAGATATCAACTTCATCTCCCAAAAGAGCGGTATCGAGCTCCTTTGTAAACAATCCCTTACCACCAAGTTCCATGAGTGACTTGTCGAGGATCATATCTCCCTGAGTTTTCATGACGCAAATTTCAATGGCACCATCTTCCTCGAGTTCGGGGAAGTTTTCGATGAGACGACGACGGGTTTCGTAGGCCTGGGCGAGGGCCAATGGTGATCCACGTGTCCCGATACGAAGGGGTTTGATTTCACCTTCTTCGGCCATGAAGAGGGCCTAATGTGTGTTTAAGAGAGGAGAGAATGATATTAGTGTTGGATATTAATTGTTGTTTTTGATTGTGTAATATCTGTTTGTGTTCTCGGTACACATGAATATCTCCTGCTGCATATTATAAAGATGCAACGCTGTGTGCATGCTTAATAATGTCACATGACGTGCAAGAGCTCGTGCACACCGATTAATATATATTTATATTCACTCCGTAAACAATATATTCAATGTTCAGTGATCATTACATTATCTTACCGATGAAGATCTCTGAGATACAGGAGCAGGTGCAAATGCCGCAGCAGTGCCGACGAGCAAGAATGAGATGGCAGATGAGAATTTCATTTTGATAATATATTTGTTGTGTAGTAATAGAAGAGTATGCCGTATTAAACGTAGCAGTGGCCAATCAGATAGTGATGAAGGTTAGATCTTTGGAGTGCAATGTAACGAAGCGTCGATTTTACAGAAGAACAAAACAGATCGGCTGCTTCAACCACTTCCACTTGGCTTCCACATGGCACTTTTGAAAACACCTCACCATGCCCACGCACATCGCCCATGAAAGCATGTCTTTATGACAGTACAGTAAACACTTCTAACATTTAGTCTTTTGACATGTCATGTGTCTCAGTCTGTCTGCTTTTTTAAATTCACATCTCATCCTCAACACAGTTCCACGGCTCATAAAAACATAATCACCATGACGTCCGAAACCAAGCCAGCCTACGACCGCTGGTCCCTCCGTGACCCATCCACTCTAGCCTATGGCTACTACTCTGGCACATCCAACAACTCTGGCGTCTCAAATGAGTCTTCAAGTCCCGCCACCATTGATGGAGCCGCCACTGACAAAAAGGGCTTTTACATCACCACCGCCATCAACTACACCAACGGTCCAGCACACATGGGCCACGCCTACGAGGCAGCCACCACCGATGCAATCGCCCGCTTTGCCCGTCTCAACAGCATCAGTGGCGGAAATTCCCCCTCCAGCGCCTACTTTGTCACGGGGGCAGATGAACACGGTGAAAAAATCGCCAAGACGGCCGAACGCGAAGACAAACAGCCCATTGACATTTGCAACACGTACGTCACTGGCTTTCAGTGCCTCAATCAGCGTATTCTCGTTAGCAATGATGATTATATCCGTACCACCTCGGATCGTCATAAGCGCACCGCTCAGGCATTGTGGAACAAATGTGCCGCCAATGATGACATTTATTTGGATGCGTATTCCGGATGGTACAATGTCAAGGAGGAGACATTCGTGACTGATTCAGAGGCGGAACTGTGCAACTATTGTGATCCGGCGTCGGGTCAGCCGTTGCAACGTGTGCAAGAGGCTAGTTACTTCTTCAAGATGAGTGAGTATCATGATCGATTGGTGGAGCATATTACGGCAAATCCGGACTTTATCCGCCCGGAGCAGCATAGGAATGCGATATTGGCAAGGTTGACTGGGGATAGGTTGAGGGATTTGAGTATTAGTCGAACGACGTTTACACATGGTATTCCTGTCCCAGAGGGGTTTGAGGCAAATCATGTCATGTATGTATGGTTTGATGCCCTGACGAATTATTTGACGGGTGTGGATGTGTTGGGTGTGTGTGATCCAGAGGGAAAGGGGCAGCAGGATGAAGAACTTGCCAAGTTGTGGCCAGCGGATGTGCATATTATTGGGAAGGATATATTGTGGTTCCATACGGTGATTTGGCCTTGTATTCTCATGTCGGCGGGATTGCCCCTCCCCAAGTCGGTGTTTGCACATGGGTTTGTGAATGATAAGGATGGAAAGAAAATGTCCAAGTCGATTGGTAATGTTGTTGATCCACATGATATGTTGGATAAGTTTGATGTGGATTCGTTCCGGTGGTATTTGTGCAAGGAGGCACCATATGGAGGAGAGTTGAGTTTTTCCGAGGACAACATGAGAGATATGCACAATGCCGATTTGTGTGATACGTTGGGGAATCTAGTCCATCGTGTGACCAAGTTGTGTGGAAAGTATTCGGAGGGATCTGTCATTCCAGATGTCCCTGGACCAGAAGTGGCCGTGCTTGACTTTGATGCAGTGAGGAAGTCATATGTGGAGAAGATGGAAGTGTTTGCTTTGGAAGGAGGTGCCAATATTGCCATGCAGGCTTGTCGTGATGTGAATGGGTACTTGACGAAAGAAGAACCGTGGAAGCTCAAGGGAGATGAGTTTGCTGAGAAACGCAAGGTAATTGTCCGTGCCACGTTGGAGGCTGTCTATGCCGTTGCACACTTGCTATTGCCATTCATCCCAGGGGGAGCCACTGAGATATTCAAAAAGTTGAATACTCCACCCAAATCACTTGGAGCCATCAACGCTGATTTGAGAAATTTGGAAGTTGGAACGAAGATTGATGCCGGAAGTATTCTGTATGAGAGGAATTTGTCAGAGGAAGAGATGAAATTGAGCAAGGCTGATGCATCGAAGAATAAGAAACTTGCTTACGAGGAAGCGCAGCGATTAAAGAAGGAGAAGAAGGCAAAGGAAGCGGCAAAAAGCAAAGCGAGCAAAAATGCACCGGACCAACCAGATTTCACCAAAATCGATATTCGTGTGGGCCAAATTACCAAGGTTTGGCTTCATCCTGAGGCAGATAAGCTGTTCTGTGAAGAAATTGACGTGGGAGAAGATGCACCACGTGAAATCGCATCTGGATTAAGAGAACATTATACTCTTGAACAAATGGAAGGGCGCAAAGTATTGGTTGTATGCAATCTCAAAGCGGCTAAAATTGTTGGCTTTACAAGTAATGGGATGGTCCTTGCGGCAAAGGTACGTTTCATTTGATAGCTTTTCTTTGTCAAATACCTACATGTCTTTAGTTATTCATCTCCTGCTTTTCCCGCTTTTGTAACGAACAGAGCACAGACGGCAAACAAGTCGAGATTGTTTCTCCACCGGTAGATGCTCCCGTAGGAGAACGTGTCTTCATTGATGGACTTAGTGGTGAGCCATTCTCATCAACTCAGGTAAAGAAGAAGAAGACTTGGGATGTCGTGGCAAAGAATTTGAAAACGATAGATGGAGGTGTTGCCACATGGGATGGAAAGGAAATCAAGACAAGTGCAGGTGTATGCTCGGCTGCGAGCCTTGTTGGAGCGCCCATCTCGTAATGACCAATTATTGTAGTAAGTTCTTTTTACTTAAGAACAACAAATCCAAGCACTATAAATATAGTTGGGTCGCATAAAAAATCACAACCACAAGCAATGATGCTTTGTGCTTCGATCGATAAACACTTCTTTTATGGATACCTAACTTAGGAGCCTAACCTGACTCAACACGCACACAACCTATCACGAAACAAATATGTTACCTCTACCCCTACAATGAACAATCCAGAAGCCTAATTTCAAGGAGTCGATACCCTGTTGTCAAATATTCTGCCTCGTACTCCTCTTCCGCTACCGCTAAAACCATGTCTTCATCTGCCTTGGCTACCTTCTCTACCGTCGCTTGCTTAGAATTGCAAAGAGGCCATCGCTGTTAATGACATGGCTGCCTCGTCTACCGTTGAATCCTTGCCATCGAATGACCCCGCCTCATCTTTGTTGACCACCACTAGTACAATGTCTCCATCTGCCTTAACTGCCTTCTCTATCACCGCTCCGTCGCCGCCAAATGCCCCAGCCTCTTCCTCTTTCTTGTTGTCAAAAACCGTGGCTGGTCCGGGCTTGAAGCTGACAAGGCTGCGAGAACGGGCAACTGGCACCTCAGCAACCTCTTCTTGAGCGGATTTGGTTGACTTCTTTGAGGCCGCAGATTTGATGCTGACATTGCTGCGAGAACGGGCTAATGGCGCATTGGCAATCTCTTCTTTATCGATAGGGCGTCGGCGCCCTTTGACAAGCTTCGGATCTTTGAGAGATCCTACGGATACTAGACCGACGGATCTGGTTGACTTCTTTGAGGACGCAGATTTGATGCTGACATTGCTGCGAGAACGGGCTAATGGCACATTGGCAATCTCTTCTTGAGCGGATTTGGTTGACTTCTTTGAGGCCGCAGATTTGATGCTGACATTGCTGCGAGAACGGGCTAATGGCACAGTGTCGGCCTTGTTGTCAAAAACCTCCGTCTCCGCCTCCTCTTCCTCGTCGCCGCCGATTGATGCCTCAGCCTCTTTCTCGTTGTCGAACTCCTCCGTCTCCACCTCCTCTTCGGCCATTACTTGCCCTGGAAGTACCATTACTACACCACTTGTCCCACCTCGTGCCAGCTTCTCCCACTCGCCTTCAAGCTCGTCAAAGCCCACCTGAGAGACGATCTTGGGTCCAATCTTGCCGACTTTAAGTAAATTGTGCAAATAGGCCAGATCTTCCTCAAACAATTCCTTGTCGGCTTTGAAACTATCGAATACATCATATTCGCCAATATCCTTGTCATTGAAAAGACGTTCGTTATAACTGGCCAACGGATTCAAAAACTCCAGGCTCAGCCCTTCTGGTTTCCTCGTTGGTTCCAAATACTTTTCCCCGCAAGAAGTAATGTTCACCCTCACAATTCGTCCACGAGTCTTCATGACCTTGTAATAGGATGGATTGTAATTGGAATCTCCGACAGTATCGACGATCAAATCAATTGCTCCTGCCCAATCTGCTTCCCACAACTTATTTTGGGTCATTCGATACCAATGACTAGCGCCCATTTCACGGATAACACCCATGTATGCGCTATGCGACACAGTATATACATTCGCACCAGCATTCCTCGCTAGATCAATCAGAGCTAGTCCAACTATACTGCCAGCACCGACAATCAACACATTCTTTCCATAGAGAGGACTTCTCTTTTTCTTCTCCTCACGGTTTCCGAAAAGGCCTGAAAGCGACCATTTGAAGGAACGCTTAGAAGTTTCTTCCTTCGGGGCAACTGATTCATCATCCCCCTCTTCCTCAACTTTTACAACTTTTCCTACAGCAGATTCCAAACATTGATAAGCTGTCATGTAAGTTGATAACAGTGCAGCAACTTCATTACTATCTGCATCTTCTGGTAACACAATCAAATCCTCAGCTTGAATGCGCACGTAGGATGCGCATCCACCTCCACACGGCAATAAAGCAGCAATGCGTTTGCCCAACAAAGACTTTGAGTTCGTTCCCGTACGCTCAACACGGCCAACAATTTCGTGTCCTGGCACCCAAATTTCATCTTTTAAGTCCTCATTGGTGTTACGACGCATTCTTTCAAGACAATCTCGTGTAGAGATAGTGGTAGCATCTACTTGAATCAGAACTTCGTCCTCAGAAAGTAGAGGCAACTTTCCAACTTTTCTCACAACTCCTTTCGCTGGACTGTATGAAGCGCTCTCAACATTGGCTTCAACTAATACCCTGACTTCATCAACTGATTCTTCATCTTCATCTTTCATTGGTTCATCTGCACCTCCTTCGTCATTTCCCTCCCCCCTCTCTCCCTCTCCCTGCTCGTCTAAGCAATTGTTGTCCAATATTAGTTCTATTTCTTCATCCTCGTTGTAATCCTCTCTTCGGGTGTCTCTTCCTTCTTCTCCTTGAGTCGATGCGCCGTCGCCTTGTGTTGCTTCTTCCCCCCCATCATCCTTAAAGATGAGATGATGTAGATCACTGGACAAAATTTCATCCACATCTCCAACCTCATTAGGAAAAGCACACTGCATTTTGCAAAAGATGTAGTCTGCAGCGCATGTCATTGGAGACAAGACATCTTCAACAAACTCGGTCAATTGACCCTCGTCTTTTTTGTGAGTAGAGAGTGCATCTGATACGAATGACATATCGTCGTTTTGGATGAAAGAATCCTCTGCCTCTGCCTCTGCCTCTGATGAGATTGACTTATCCTCATCCATTAGAGCATATGATTGAGTTCTGTGAGTGGCACCCGTAATACCGTATTCGAACTGGGATATGGATGTTGGACTATTTAAAGATGTTGGAGGTTGTGGCACATCTTTCATAGGGAGACCTTGAGCATCAGTACGCTCAAATGGAGACGGAGAAGAGATGGGACTTGTTTTGATGACTCGGAGAGTGACCTCCATATCACCCAACTTCTCTCTCTCGCTTTCCTGATTGCGAAGTGATAGTACTTCTCTTTCGAGAGCGGCGATTTTGGCCTCACGTTCACGAAGGAGGGAACTGTCAAATAATACTTCTGCCTTCGCCTCCTCTTCCGCTGCCGCTAATGCCTCGACTGCCTTCTCTATCGCCGCTACGTCGCCGCCAAATGCCGCAGCCTCTTCCTCTTTCTTGGAAGCGGAAGACTTGACGCTGACATTGCTGCTGCGACGGGCTAATGGCACCTCAGCAACCTCTTCTTTAGCGGATACGCACTCCTCCTCCGATCCCTCCTCTTCTATCGCCGTCAGAAGAGCCGCAGCTGCCACATCTTCACCTGATTTCTTCTTCTTCTTCCAAAGAGCGAATTTTGTTTTAGTTCGTCTATTCAACTTCATCTTCATGGATGTCATTAAGTAGTCGCAATGCTAATCCTTCCCTAAATTATGACGATGTGCATAAAAGTAGGAGGAAATGGGCTACTTATCGGAGGAAGGAGGGTCGGTCAGGTTCCGAAAAATGTAATACTAATTCCTACGTTCATATAGTCTTGTAGAGGGATGGCGGCAATTTGGGTTGTCATGAGAAATGAAGTGCCATTTGCAAGTTGTCATAAGAAATGAATTGCCTGCATGAGAAGGCGAATCAACTACAATAGCCGGCCAACATGCAGCAAGCGGTATCTCAATTCGTACCTGTCTTTACGTGACTGGTCCCATCTCCCAGGGACCCCATCAAAAATCACGCTGTCGGAAGGAAGTTTCGGCTCGCCGATGAGCCGATGATCTGCCACGCACAAATAAAATTTGGCACATGGCATGCATTAGCTCTTGTACCAATAAGCCAGTGCAATGAGGGCAAGAAATTTAGGGCACATCGGTTTCTTCGCCGCAATAATTGTAGGCATGGTGATTGTTGTACTTGCAGGCGAAAAATGGAGGAGCATATCAAGATCACAATCAATATTGACGACTTCTCCAGAACAGCCGACATCACAGCCGTCTCTTCTTCCAACTATGCTGCCTTCATCTAGTTCAGCACCGAGCAGTCAGCCTTCCGAATTACCATCAAGTTTTCCGTCTGCGGGCCCTACATTGTCTACATCTCCAAGCAGTCAGCCCTCGTTGCGGCCTAGTATAAGTGCTGCCCCATCTACACAGCCTTCCTCAACTCCCTCTTTGTCCGCAATGCCTTCCGAATCTCCATCTTTCATTCCATCAGCAATACCGAGTGCATCATCAGCACCATCCGAATTCTTTGGTACAAGCACCACAATAGTCCTCGACAGCAGGAGTAGCAGCGCCATGGTAGCCGTCATATTAATTATTGCATTTTCTTATGCTGCCATGTACATGTGCGGGAAAGATAATCAACCAAAGGATCCCGGTGTTGGCAATACTATTTTCAGAGGCATCTTTCTTAAGAATGGACGTAAATATGAAAGAGATCCGGAAAGTGATGAATCAGAAATATTATCAGATAGCATATCACGACATGAATCGGATGAAACAATCGACACCAATAATGTCTATCCAATGAATTGCGCTGCAAATGGTATCAATGCACGTGAAAGAGAGACGGATATGGAAAGACCAAATTGTAATGGCATAAGTTCATCACCAATACAGTCAAATATAGACTCCGCCAGTGAAGCGAAAACAAAGATGCAGGATATTGATTTAGAAGACGGAACAAATAGCATTCTTCCTAACTCAATCGCGATCTCAAAGTATTTCTCCAGTAGAACCGGAATAAGTCCACTTAAAACCCCAAAGGTATTCAAGAAACGACAACAGAGCAACTTCAGAAATGAAAGGTTGCGGGATAATCAGGACCGGAACTCTTCTGTCTATGCAAGGGGCAATGCACCGTTGAGACGTATTTCGAGACATACACAAGAAAGGACTCATAGTTCGGCTGATGATATGATGGATGAAAGTGACCACATAACTCCTAAAGAGAGCCCAGTGAGTTTCTATGCATCTACAAAATACGGCTTGAATTCAGATAGACCTCACGCAAAAGAGAGTTCAAAGGAAGCGGGTGTATCTTCGCCTGATAGTGAAGGTGGTATTGAGTGTTTAGCCTATGCGAATTCTAAAGAGCAAAAGAAATACAAGATCGATGTGTATGATTTACACAAAGACAGAGCTCTTAGACGCCCGGAAACAATCACAATCAAGTCGGATGGAAGTTCAACGATCGAATGGGATGATGATCTCGCATCAAGAGACAATCTCAGAGAGTTTGATGATATCATGGTTAAAATGGAGTGTCATGGCATTGAAGTATCAACTCGATATGAGAGTGACGATATTGACTGAGTTAGATTATACTTCGACAACAACATGTAATAATAAGTAGTAGTAAATGATGCAGTATATACACCGACGTTCAAGGCAATTACTCATTATACACATTATCTTTTACATATATTTGGACACTAAAACATAGAAGTAGAGTACGTTCATGGGATAGATCCTGTCGTGAACGATGCTCTGGTCACACGTTTGCTCGTCTCACCATCTTGTTGGTTGGTTCCAAAGTAGTTTCTTCGCCTGGTTGTACCGAAAAGGCTGCAAGCTCTAGCCAGGACTTTTGGACAAGGCTTTAAGGAACAGACATATCTTGCTCAAGAGATGAAGAACATATTAATATCATGCTCTTTAGCTCGTGACCAATCGAATGGATCTCATGCGGCAACTTCACCAGATAGTTTCGCCATTCCGAGATAGGCAATGCATTTGCTACCCCATTAACTGCAGTAATCAGATCTTCATAGATCTCATCAACTTCTTTTGGGTAACAGTTAATCTCCAACATATTGTATTCCGACCCCAATGAAAAGAATAGGTCATCTTGTCTCTTCCTATCTGAAGGCTCTCCTTCTGACAAGTCTGAGTCGTCAAGTGAGAAGCTGACCGTCATGAAAGAACCCTCATCACCCTCTGACGTTGCAATAGAAAAACTTAAATTTGTTTCAGGAATAAGCTCCCTCTTGTTGTTGATTACAGGGGTTTGTGCGAAGACGAGGCGTCTACTCTCAAGCTGTATTTCCATATCTTCCTCCTCCATTTCGAAACCTTGATTAAGGATTGAGCCACCAACTATTGTGGCATCAAAATCTAGGCTGTCCTCGAAGAATGTCATCTCAGGTTCACTAAAAGTTACAGAAGCCTCATTTGTTGCTACTCGCTTGCTCTGTTCGACTCGAATCTTGATAGGCAAACAATTCTGTGGCTGGTCCGATACTTGCTTAACTCCGTGGACATTTACATCTACTTTTTCTTTTTGATTTGGCTTGTTGCCTCTCTTTGACCTTGTTAGATGCTTGCTCTTGTCACCCTTTACTCTACTAGGTCCACCTCTGCGATTTCTGATTCTGTTAGTAGCATCTCGTAAAACAGATTTCCTCTTGGGCTTTATAGGAGCTTCCGTGGTGGTGAAGGCATTACCATCGAAATCAGGGTCGGAGAATGTCGTTGTGTTCAGTAGGGAATCATCCTTCTCCCCAGCCGCAACTTGGGAAGAGAAAATATGATCGACAATGATGCCTCTTTTCTCATTATTGTTGCTAATGCTTACACGAGCAGTGGTTAGTGCCACTGCGGCAAAATGGTCTGCAATTGATTCTGTCCGAAACGAAGCTGGCTGGCTACTAGATGATCCAGCGCAAGGGAATCCAGCGTCATCCACGTCCTCCATGTCGGGATATTATAGTGAGATGCTGCAAGAGTTGTATGAGGCTGTATGGATGCCTTCTCAAAGTGAATGTTGTGACTGTGATCGGTGAGGAAAGAGGTCAATAAAATTGGCGATAATGACGGCCTCTGGGTTCGCATTTCTTGCGAAAGCTACCGAAGTTCTCGGAATGTGGAAATCTTTACACAATCACACAAGCAGACTCAGGGCTCAGGGGGTATTGTACATCTTATATATATTATTTTCATATCACATAGGAAATTAGGTAATATAATCCTAGACATCATTGAACCAACAATTGGAGTCTTCATATGCCGAGGGCAGAACCAAACAGCGTCGCAGCCGGAACCACGAGAGAGGGTTGTCTCTCCTACCATGGCTTCATTAAGCCGGGATATATTGACTGATCGTCAATAAGCCTGTATACATGCAAGATATACAATTCATTTGTACGAGAGTGTAAAAATACACTCATCTCTATCCGTGGTTGTGTTGACTGCGTTGACGATCTGCCTGTGCCTGTGACGACGTATCAAAAAGGCATCTCTTGCTGCTTTAACTGAAAGTAGCCAATAAGCCTGATAAGTATTGTACAGTACTTATGGTAGACGAAGACACAGAATGAAGGGGCTAGGCTGCTGTCGTGCCATACTATGCAAGATAAGGCGTTAGAGGGAGGAAGCAGAAAGAGTTACAACAACATCATTGGCAGCATTTGGTACGACGAGTACAAGGAAGATGGAGCAGCATATCAAATAAAAGCACAAGACGAATATCACAAGCCCAAATTGCTACTCCTATTTCTGTTACACTAAATCTTAGGATATCTCTTCCCCTCCTTACAACATAATACAGAGTGCAATGTTTCGGCTACACGCAGTCAAACAATAACATATTATCGTACCAGCCCAATGCACCATTGGACTCGACCCACACCAATTCCCAATTCCGCCAAAATCCACTTCAGCCACACATTATTAAGCTCATGTGCGTAACCAACAAGTCAATTAATCTGCAAAATCATCATTCTCCGTATGATCTATGATGATAGAATCATCACGTTCACACGAAATGAAGCTCGCAATGATATCAAATGGAGATACAATATCTTCCACAACCTCATCAATATCATCCAAAGTGCAAGAAAATAGCCATTCATTTCGAGGCTTGCTTTTCTTTGGTGTTGGTGGGGCTGACTCTACTATTACTATTTCTTTGACGTCCGGTGCAAAAGTTACTCTGACTGATTCATCATCACCATCGGCCAATAGTACATCTAGATCTCTCATTGCTTGCGTCTTGCGCTGGATTTCAAAAACGTCATGCGAATGGTCCTGTTTCGAACGCACATCGTTATCATCACCTGTAGTTGCCATTATGTCGAATCCCAATTGAGATCTCGGGCTATTGCTATGGCTGATCTGTCCCGGCTCGTTGAACAGCTCGTTGTCTTTCATCCTCATGCCTTCGTATTGCTCATTCAACTTGGTCCGAACAGTATCAAGAGTGAGAGTTCCAGCTTCCAATCGTTCATGCAACTTTGGAGTCACCTCATCATACTGACTTGGTAGATTGCTCAATATGTGGAGGATCATATCAGTCTCTGTGACCGTTGACGCTCCACTTACAGAAATCTTGCCCATCTCCTCCCTCAAATAGGAGAGGTCAGCAATCCACTCATTAGGATCGTCACCATATTCTAGGTCACACTCCTGAAACTCCTTTTTAAGTTCAAGCAGTTGCCTCGCATCCTTTGCGTTGTTTAATTTATCACACGCATTCTTGACACCGCCCTCCTCGTCGATATCGATAGCGGCAGCTCTGTGTTCGAAAGTTGTATCTGGAGTTGTATTGGAATAGGCCTCTCTATGCCCGGCAGTGTTATCTGTAGTGTGTGTGTCGACCGTAGCTTCATCGTCACTAATTGTAGCCGTTACATCAAAGTCCGATTGTGACACGGGGCTGTTGCCGTTGGAAGACTTGTTCTGTTCGACGGTATTGTTATTTGTAGTTGCAGTTTTGTTGATTGGAAGGACACGTACATCAAACGATGGGCTGGTGGGCGGCACCGGCACATCTTTAATCGTCTTCTTCTTACGGCCTCTTCCTCGGCGTGCCTTTAGTTGTTTGCTTTTTTTCTCATCGCTGCAGTTATATGTTTGTGCCACCGGCGTTACCATCTCCACCTCCACTCCGTCCTCCTCGGCGACCGTTGGTGCTTGCTGTGGCGTTGCCATCATGTTGTCTAGAGAGAGACTATTACTCTTGTTCACTTCGCCTATTATCTGCCGTTATTGCCTCCATCACATGCAGTCACATGTAAATATTTTTGACAGGTAAAGCTGGTAGGAAGACAAATTCAAAAATCAAAAAGCGAGCATCTTGCTTTGATTGACCGTTGGTAAGTATGGTACTTTTAAGTGGTGTCGAGCGGAACGGAACCTCCGAGTTGAAAGAAAGAAGCTTTTCGGTGCCGGTGGCCTTATTCTGCGTTTTTGAGTTTCAGGAGTTTGGGGAGGCGGGGAAACTGGGATCCTCTGAGAAAGAAGAAACGAAAAGTAGTTTTGAAATTGATGAAACGCACGATCACTTTGAGAATCTCAAGCTGGGGAGCATGGCGAGTCCTTTGCTGCAAGATCTTTCGCCAGTTGGAGCTCACAATTTGCTTCCTGCAACCAACTGCGTACAATACTTGAATCTCTTGATCTAACGTTGGCTTTCATTTGGCTGAAGTGGGTTGAGTTACACTTTGACATTATACGCTGTATAGTACGCATCCCAGAAAACATACAGAATATGCACTGATTATCTAAATAATACTCATATACTTTTATACACGAAGCTATCGTAATAGATTAGATCTTGCTATACTTCTAGCAGGATATTAATGAGTATTATCAAAGAATGCCAAGGTAACTTATCTTGACAACTTATCTCCCCCAAGATGGAAGGAATCATCTCTCTCAACCATACATCAAAAAGAGCTCTCTCCAGCACAAGATGAGCAGCTCCAAAGATAGGAATCAGCAGACATTATTTTAGCTTTCAGTTGCCATGATATAACTCTCTAAACTCTACACTTGACCGAAGGAATTCTTTTGTAAACATGATCATGGTAGGGCGACTCCATTCGAATTCTCTCTGAATCATCTCTCATCTATTATTCTGTACACATATATCTCTTGACATCTTTCTTGCAGATAAAAGAGTAATCTACAACGTCTCCCCTTCTGCACATACACTCTCAATTCGATCCATCACGATAGAATCATCAGTTGCACACGACATAAAGTTTGTAATATCATCAAATGGAGATATAATATCTTCCACGACCTCATCAATCTCATCCATGGAACAAGAAAATAGCCACTCACTGTGGCGAGGACTCTTTTGTTGCTCTTTGCGTCTGTTGCTTCTTTTAATGGTCTTCTTTGATTCTTCTTCTTCATCCAGGTCAAAAGTCACTTTGGCTGGTGCATCATCAACGTCATCATCGGCCAATAATACATCTAGATCTCTCATTGCTTGCGTTTTGTGCTGGATCTCAAAAGCTACATGTGAATGGTTCTGTTGCGAACGCTCCTCGTCATCATCACCTGATGTTGCCTTAATATCAAATTCCAATTGAGATCTCGGGCTATTTTTACGGGAAGGTTTGATATTGCATTCGAAGTTATTATATTTTGTTCCGGTGGGAAGAACGGTTACATCGAACGATGGGGGTGGCATATCCTCAATTGTCTTTTTCTTATCGCCTGATACTCCAACCACCTCCACTCCGTCCTCCTCGGCGGTCACCGCTACCGTGGTTGCTTCTGCTTTGTCGCCATCACGAGACGTGATAGCAGCTTGCTGTTGCGGACTTGCCATCATGTGTCTAGAGACTTATTTCTTCGCCTGTTGCTCCGATAGATGTTATGATGATATTGATATCGTTAGCACGAATGGAGCGAGCGCAAGTTCGTTGTATGTTGGCGTTACTTTTAAGTAGTAGTTGATTCGATCATGGTCGATGGTTCTCTGGGAGCGGGAAAACTCATCTCCCGGAAAGAAGAAAAGAAATATCATTTGAATGAGTTTGAATGAGATGAAACATTCGGGTACATTTTCCGAGTAAATACCCACAAGGCTATCCGAGAGAATGATGGGGGAGCGATTCCAAGAGTGAAAACGAGAGGTTCTTGATCTTCCTTTCTTGTGAGGTGGAAAATAAACAGGCGCGCAGAAGACAACATTTCTTCCCAAATGCTGCCAACGCTCAAGCGAACAGCAAAAATGTCCGCATCGGCATGTTCCTGCCGGTACAATGTTGCTGCACAAACCTACAAAGCTTTACATGTTCGATATCGATCATACTACTTAGTCAACATCAATAAATCGAACAGACATTATTAAGATGGAGGGAATGATAAGTGTCCAAATTGAACGGCCCCCCACCTCCACCAACTCCTCATTGGAATGCGGCGGCGGCGGCGGCAGCAGCAGCAGCGGCCAAAGAGAATGTGACTGTGAATTTGAATGTAAATGTGAGCGCAGTGAAGGAGGTGGCCAGAAACTGCTGCCGACACAGTCGTCTTCATCTTCACGCAGCCCGACATCCCAGTTTGAATTAGATAATATGACGAAGACGAATATGAATGCAACTCATCAAACTCGTGACTTCAACAGAAGCAAGAAGAAGATCTCTTGGAGCGACGAAGACGATGAGACGCTTACGCTTACTCTTAACGATAACGAAGACAAGGCTGAAGACGTCGTCGTTTGTGCAGATAAGAGTGACAACTTTGGGTTTGCAGAGCTTGTTAACGATATTGTTAACCTTACGGCTGAAGACTTTGGGATGTCGGACTTTGTTGAAAGTATCTTGTCCCCAGTGGCAGATGCTACAGAATCCATGTGTTCCCCACATGATTCCACTTTTACTGACATGCTTCAAGATGATGCGGTTGCGACCGTTAGTGGAGCTTTATCCAAAGAGCTTCATGATCTAATTTTCGAGTACTTCCCGGAGGAAGAAGCAACTGCAGCTGAGGATGTAGGTGTAGGAGAGGTGGTACGTGAGGTTATAATTAGAGGAGAGGATGTAGATGTAAGTCCAGGACAGCATCTAGGGAAGGATGTAGATGAAAATATTGCGCCATGTTTTCGTATACCGTCCACGATAGATGTCAAAGACGGAGTCACTCCTCCAGATCCAGATACAAAACGTGGTAATGATTGTTGTTGTTGGTGGTGGAGGAAGAATTAACAGTGGTGAAGGCGGCGATGCTGTGAATCTTTGCTGTGACTAGTGGCGAGAGGAAGAGAATCGAGTCCATCAAAGGAAAGGGATACTATGACTACGGTGTAAAGATGAAGTAGTTATCCACGGTAATTAGGATTAGGATATTATGTGCATTATATTATACATGTGATCGTGATTTGCAGTAGTAGTAGTTGTTGTCTTGACTTGCTTTTGTTAATATTGCATCATTTTGATGTTGTATGTCAGTCTGACGACTCTTGGATGATCCTGCTGTACCTCTTTGAGTTGATAGAGAAGTACATAGAGAACATAAACGCCTGAGGATGAGGATGAGGTTAAAGTGAAGGTAATGCACACTAATTGTCATCTTAAGTTGTCAATCGTTCATGTAAATGCACGCGTGCGGATTATCACAAACCTTATCTATGTGGAACTAACCAGTTCATGTCTACGAGGTGATCCGGAAGAGAATAGTGATTGTATATTGCAGAAAATAGATTGCTAAAGTAGCCATGTCAGAGAGATCATCTCACAGATTTTCTCCTTTGATATTTCTCGTAATTTCGGGATGGAGGAATGAGCCTTTTAACAGCTTTCCATCTAGG
>Ga0209652_1001559_pt1 | contig 18619 bp, 14 predicted proteins | sample SaaInl74LU_5_DNA_FD_184641 | JGI IMG/M metagenome (GOLD analysis project Ga0209652, IMG submission 184641) | Marine microbial communities from expanding oxygen minimum zones in the Saanich Inlet - ESP_74LU_5_DNA (SPAdes) (version 2) | ecosystem: Environmental > Aquatic > Marine > Intertidal zone... | reverse complement strand
ATACCCGGGTGTAGGCGCAGAAGAGCGTGGACAAAGTGAAGCTATTGCGAAAAACTTGTTTGAAATGGCTGAATTAACAGTGCCTATCATTTGTACCGTAATTGGCGAGGGAGGCTCTGGTGGCGCATTGGCTATTGGTGTTGGCGATCGCGTTAATATGCTTCAGTATTCAACGTACTCAGTAATTTCTCCTGAAGGATGTGCATCAATTCTGTGGAAAAGTGCAGAAAAAGCGCCTTTGGCAGCAGAAGCAATGGGGGTTAGTGCAGGTCAAATCAAAGAGCTTGGCTTAATTAACAGTATTGTTGAAGAACCGTTAGGCGGGGCGCATCGCGACCATAATGGCATGGCGGCAAACTTAAAAGCCGTGCTTAAGCAGCAGCTAAGCCAGTTAAAAGGTCTTGATACGTCAAATCTTATGGATGAACGTTATCAACGACTGATGTCATTTGGCTATTGCTAACTAAGGCTTGAGTTTCCTAGTGTCAAAAATTTTTGCGCATGTTGGTAGTGTTTTAGCGTCATCCTTACGTGCTGTAAGTTCGTCGGCTCCTCTTGTAGTCGCTTACAGTGGGGGCATAGATTCAACTTTGCTACTGCATGCGGTTCATGCCTACTGCGAGGAGAATAATCACCCCATGGCTGCAGTATATGTCAACCATGGGCTCAGTGATAATGCGGATGCGTGGGCTAGGCATTGTCGCGTTTCATGTGATTTTCTAGATATCCCTTTTTATGAAATTAAGGTGCATGTAGAAAGCGGTGCGCGCATGAGTATTGAGGCACAAGCGCGAAAAGCACGCTACAGTGCATTAGATGATTTTTGTCAGTCTCACGAAGGTGTGTTATGCCTTGGACAGCACGCACAAGATCAAATTGAAACCGTTTTGTTGCAGCTTAAACGCGGAGCAGGGCCACAGGGTTTGAGTGGGATGGCCGGCGCACAATGGCGAAATAACATACTTACGCTTCGCCCCTTACTGTCCATCGATAAACCTGAAATAGTTCAAGAAGCGATTGAGCGTCGACTGCACTGGATTGAAGATGAATCGAACGCTGATAATTCGTTTGAGCGCAATTTTTTACGGAACGATGTACTCCCTGTGCTTAACCAAAAGTGGCCTCAACTTTTTAAAACGGTAGCACGAAGTGCAGCGTTATGTGCAGAGCAAACTGAATTAATGCATGACATTACGCAAGAGCGTTTACAGGTGTGTGCCATCGATGCTGACAAACTAAGCATCTCTGCATTGCAAACATTCAATGACAAATGGCAACGCGCTATTATTCGCGCGTGGTTTGAAATGCATGGTGTGCAATATCCCTCATTTGCACAACTTGGTGAGATTGCCAAAATACTCGTCGCAAGAGAGGATGCAAAACCCGAAGTGTTTTTTCCTTGGGGTAGGGTTGCACGGCATGATGGCGCAATTTATTGGTTAGTTACTCGCAGTGAAAATATTCCATCTGCCATGACACTTCAACTTAATACGTCACTAACGCTACCGTGGCTCGGAAATACCATAACAGCGTGTTACAAGGGGCAAGAGACACTTTCTTTGTGTTTAAAAACCAATATAAGAGCCGACAAAGTTAAGCCCAAAGGCGCGGGGGTTTCAAAGCCTTTGAAGCATTGGTTTAAACAATGGAAGATACCGGTGTGGGAGCGTGCGAAAATAGGGGTTATCTATAACGATGACGTGCCCGCAGCGATAGTATTATCTACCCATGTGATTGAGTTAAATACGGCTCCATCAGGACTAACGGTGACGATTGGTTAGCGTTGGCGCACCGCCAGGCATGGGGCAATAATTTGCCCTACGCGGCATAATAGTTATTTTTCCCCGACTGTTTTACCTGATATAACGCGTGGTCGGCACGGTCAAAAATTGACGCTACCGATTCACCTTCGCGAAAGACGGCGCCGCCTAGGCTACAAGATACGCCCATTCGTGATAAGTATGCCGAACTATTAATAGCCGCCTTTATTCGCAGCGCTGCACACTCTAATTGTTGTTGTGTTTGGCAATCAAGAACACAACAGAACTCGTCACCACCAAACCTGAACAGTTCGTCTTCATCACGCAGTACATGAGCAAGCTGAGATGCGACATTCATAAGCACTTTATCACCTTCACGGTGACCGAATGAATCGTTGACTGCTTTGAAGTTATCCAGATCAATCACCAATAAAGCAAAGGTCTCTTGGTGGCGATGTGACCATGCGATTGCGCGAGATAACGCACTATCAAAGCCAGCTCTGTTTCCAAGCCCAGTAAGCATATCTTTCGTAGCCATTTGATGCATAAGTCGAAAAGAGAGCGCATGCACAACCTGCTTTTCAAATAAGCCATGCAATTGGTCAAGGATATCTTTTTGCGAAATATTTAAGCTCTGATTAAAAAAGTAATACGCATTTGAAGCGTCGTTACTTGTACAAACATTTTGTTTTAGCGGTCGTTCAACTTGAATCGCTGATATTTTAGCATCGCCATAGATAAGGCGAGCGTCGAAATCGGTAAGGCTTAAGCCTTCTAAAGGGAGATACTTTTTAACTGCCTGAAAGTAGATTGACCCAAGTTCTTCAAGTTCAATGGTCGATAGTAATTGACCAACAAATGCCGTAATGTCGCTTGCTGTCATCACATGATCTACGCTTGATGGCGGATAAAAACTGTTGTGCTGCGCGCTATCGTAAATTGCTGTCGATAAGTCCACACTAACCCCCTTTGCGCAATACTATACTACGCGTATGTAAATTGTCGTCAAAGGCATGGCGTGAACTGCCACTAAAGCGGCAATATTTGCCGTAATCAGGCGCTTTGACACGAGTTGCTCAAGATAATGCAAACAAGATGCCAGAAAATGTGAGATGGGGAGCGATATCGCACTGAGAGGCTCAGCTCAACGCAGAATGTAAATATACTTAATTGGGTATTTTTCTGACGCAAGCGAGCGCAATAGGTCTATTATATTGTTTATAAATAAACGTTTTTTACAAAATAGGGAGTGAACTTTTGGGAACGGGGTTTGTGTCTATTATTGCGTTAATGACCATTGCGGTATGCTGTGTTGCTGTATTCAAAAGGCTTCATTTACCGCCCATTTTGGCTTACCTATTCGCCGGGATTTTGGCAGGTCCACAGATTTTGGTACTGTTCGCTCACCCGCAAGAGATGCATCTTCTTGCCGAAGTCGGCATTGTCTTTTTGCTTTTCTCACTTGGTCTTGAGTTCTCACTTCCCAAACTACTCGCCATGAGGTCCTTTGTATTCGGCGTGGGTGCAGGACAAATGATCACCACGACGTTTGTTTTTACACTGGTACCTTATTTTTTTGGGTTATCGTTGTCTGCCTCTATTATTATCGGCGGTACCTTAGCACTTAGCTCTACTGCAATTGTCATTAAGCAGGCAACAGAGATGGGTATTTTAAATAATAGGCGAACACAGCTAGCGATTAGTATTCTTTTATTTCAAGATTTGGCAGTCGTGCCTTTTCTTATCGCCATACCATTACTGGCGAATAGTGGTGAAACCAGTATTGCACTTGCGCTAGGAGAGGCATTATTAAAAGGTATTTTTGTCATTGCATTTTTGATGTCAGTTGGTAAGTGGTTACTACCGTGGCTTTTCAGAGAAGTAGCAAGAACTCGTACAGATGAGTTATTTGTTCTAACGACTATATTGGTGGCATTACTTGCTGGCGGCGTAACCTACTATTTTGGGTTGTCGATGGCATTGGGAGCATTTTTAGCCGGTATGATGCTTGGTGAAAGTCAGTATAAATACCAATTAGAAGCCGACATAAGGCCATTCAGAGATATTTTGATGGGGCTATTTTTTGTAACGGTGGGCATGCAGTTAAACCTCTATGCATTGTGGGATAACCTCTTCGTTATTTGCCTTGGCGTACTTGCTTTGATGGTCGTTAAAATAGGATTAGTAAGACTGGCATCCCTATTAGTACAAACCGATGCAGTCGATGGGTGGTCGGCGGGTGTTAAACTTTGTCAAATTGGTGAGTTCAGTTTTGTTATAGCAGCATTGGCGACACAGTATGGGGTGTTAACCTCTGAGCAGTCCTCTGTCATTGTAAGTATGGGCATTATCAGTATGGCGCTCACTCCGTGGTTGATGGAAAATAGTGTGAAGATTGCTCGCTACCTTGTTAGCAATAATGCTGACACGTTGGCGGAAGAAATCCCATTGGACACATCAAGCCTGGCTAAACATGTCGTAATCTGTGGGTTCGGTCGAGTAGGGCAGTCGGTAGCTCGAATGCTTAAGATGGAGGGAATACACTTTGTTGCCATTGATATGGATCCCGTTCGCGTGCACGAGAGTCGGAACGCAGGGGAGCCGGTGTTATTTGGCGATGCCAGCCAACGGGATATTTTAGATTCAGCGCAAGTGTCTACGGCAAGCCTAATTCTCGTAACGTTTGATGAAACCGAAAAGGCAAAGCAGGTTATTACTCAAACACATCAAATTAAGCCTAATGTGGATGTGATGGTGCGAACAAAGCGTGATTATCAGTTAGAAGGGCTTTACAACGCGGGGGCGAATCAGGTTGTGCCCGAACTACAAGAAGGCAGTTTGATGCTCATTTCTCAAGTTCTTCATTATGCCGGCGTTCCTATGTCTAGAATATTGAAGCGCGTAAGGGCTGAGAGAAAAGGGCGTTATGATCACCTACACGGTTTTTATCCAGGAGAAACCACCGAGATAACGTATGGGACTGAAGACAAACTAGAGTTTATTCATGCAGTGGTTTTATCGTCTCATGCATCATGCATTGGGAAAAAAATTAAGGACGTCGACTTTGCTAGGCTGCGGGTATCGGTAAAAGGACTTAGGCGAAATGGCAAAGAACTCATTGACCCCGATTTAGAGGCAGTACTTCAACCTCATGATGTGTTAGTTATCGCAGGCAAACCGAGACGAGTAGAGCGGGCAGAGCGCCGATTACTTGAAGATAGTTAGCTTACGTTGGCAATAACGCGAACGACGGCACTTTTGGGCAATAGCGAAAGTGCCAATCATAGGCGAGAGCCACGTAAAAATGTGTCAGGGATGATTAGGCAACTTTATCTTTTTCTAAATCAGCAAACTGACGTTTTAGGTCATATTTTTCATCGGTAACAATTTTTTCTAATACAGTTACACGTTCTTTCAGTGCAGCAATATCGGCCTGATAACTATCTCTTTCTTTTGCAGAAAGCTTTTTGTTGCTTTTATCTTTTGCTCTATCAACAATAGAAACAACGGCCCAGGCACAGATGGCTACAATAGCAATAGCAGTCATGTTCATAGTTAAGTCCCTCTTTTTTTAGCGATGTTTAAAATAGAGAAGCACGTTGAGCTTAACACTTCCCTTGTCTCTGTGTTCAAATATTGCGCATACTTGATTGACTATACATAATCGTAGCACATAGCCATAGTGATAAAGTGCAATAAAATATGTCGCAAGACGTTGGTATTAATTTATATAATTAATATTTGCAAAAGTTCTGCCAAAATATAAAAATCATATTTTTCAGCAGGTTGAAGCGAATTTACCTTGATTGCTACGCACATAATAACTAAATTAACTCATGCAATGGCTAATTTGACCAATGATTGAACATACTCACCAAATCACATCGATGGATGAGGATATCCGCTGGATGGAGCATGCGCTAATGCTGGCTGAGCATGCCGAAGCGGCCGGTGAAGTGCCTGTAGGTGCCTGTGTGGTGTACAACGGAGACGTTGTCGGAGAGGGGTGGAATACTCCTATAATCGATAACGACCCTTCAGCCCATGCCGAAATGCAAGCCGTTCGTCGCGCGGCAAAAAAATTGGGTAATTACCGTATTATCGACACCACGCTCTACGTCACGTTAGAACCATGTTCTATGTGTGCGGGAATGCTGGTTCATGCTAGGGTAGGTCGCGTTGTGTTTGGGGCGCGTGATGCTAAAACGGGGGCCGCCGGTTCAATTATGAACCTCCTTCAGCATCCTGCACTTAATCACCATGTCGATGTCACTGCCGAGGTATTGTCAGAGCAATGTGCAGAAAAAATATCAGCCTTTTTTAAAAGACGAAGACAAGAGATTAAAAAAGCGAAGCAAGCCAAAAAGTGTTAGCGCTAGCTATTACGTGTCAATTGCGTGAACATATCACTGGTCACAAACAGTTTACGGCGTTGGAGTACTTTTTGATGCATTTTTTTGAGCATTAAGCGTCGTCTATTGTTGTTCTTCAATTTGATTCCTTTTTTCATCACTCTGTTTCTTTTCATTACACTGCCCTGTCGTTATAAGATAAAGCATAATGCTACGCTGCAATAACTGCATGCTGTTCGATTACACTACGTGTAATAAATGACACCTAAATGACAGTTTTCAAGATGGTGATATTAAATTTTTCCCTGTTCATCAAGCCACACTAAGCTGTCGTAATATCGACGGATGTTTTCGACGTATTGAAGCGCTTCATCGCCCCGCGCGTAGCCATAACGGGTTGTTCTATAATATTTCTTTTGCCGTAGTTGTGGAAGACGTTGCTTCACGTCTACCCATAGATCAGGGTTGCCCCCCTGTCGTTGTGTTAATACTCTAGCATCTTCCAAGTGGCCCATTCCGATATTATATGCAGCCATTGCCATCCAAATTCTATCGGGATTCTCTATTCGTGCGGGTATTCGATTTAGAAGGCTTGCAAAGTAGCGAGCGCCTCCGCGAATGCTTTGTTCTGGGTCGGTTCTATCTTCTACCTTCCAATCGTTTGCGGTTGCCAGAGTAAGCATCATTAACCCGCGTACACCCGTCTTAGAAATGGCGTCAGGGTCCCAGTGACTCTCTTGATAGCTCATCGCAGCGAGAAGCCGCCAGTCAAGATCCCCTGCATAGGCTTCGAAAAGAGATTTGTAGTGCGTAAGTGTTTGTTCCGCAGCTTGGTTAAACGCTCGGCTATCGACATAATCAAATTGGCGAATATGCCCGAAGTACTTTTCCTCTAATACCGTAAACCATCCTGATTGGTGAACGGTACCAAAATATTCGATGAGCGCAGCTTTGACCGAATCATCTTGCTGCTTTGGCATCGCCCAGGCCATCGGCATAGCTTCTGCCACGGTAAGCGATGTCGCTAAGTTCGGATACCTGCGCCTTTGAAGCGCTAGGCGATTGCTGTCAGAAATGGTGTAATCAATTTTACCCTCAGCCACGTCCTGAAGAAGCTCTTCTGCATCTGATTCATCGGTAGTAACCATAAATACCTCACCATCCGTGTCGACGCTGGCAAGTAAATATGCCTGACTGCTACCAGAAATAGTCACGATAGGCGTGGGAAGTGAGCCAATGCGGTTTGGGCGATCATCGCCTGCGCGATAAACCAGATATTGGTTTACGTCTAAATACGCTGGACCAAACGAAAAACGCTGCTCAAAGTCTCCTGTTACCGCATCTCCTGTGGCAACGATATCCAAATGACCCTTTTCGAGCTGTGTCAGCATTGCGTCGTATGAGTAAAACGGATACAGATCAAGTTTTACGCCGAGATAGTCAGCGAAGCCTGCTAATAATTCGTATTCAAAACCCTGTGGCCCGTCTGCGCCACTATAATAAGTTGCAGCGCCATAAAGGGTTCCCACTTTTATACTTTTTCTTTCAAGTAGTGTTGCTAATGCGTTTGGGATCGAGGGGGCACCACAACTTGTTAATAGAATACATAAAACGATAACAACGCTAGAAATGAATCGCTTTTTGTATACTAATGTTCGCATATCTTCAGTCTTTCACTATTTTATTAAGGTTATTTTAAAAAAAAGTCGGGTTACGGATGGATGCAGGTTACCAACGAGTAATAATTCATCTATAATCCGCGCCGAAATATTCATCAATTAAAGAGGCACGCGTCCCTTTAGTGGTCGTTGTTTCTAAACAACCAGGTAAAGCAATATGTTGGTCCTTCGAGGCGCTCCTGCACTATCAGAGTTTAACCAAACTAAACTGATTGCAAAGCTGGGTCAATCCGGCATTAAGGTTAAAAACCTTTACAGTGAATATGTACACCTAGTCGATTCTGACGGTGATTTGTCTAAGCAGCAAATAGAAATATTAGAAAAGCTGCTAAAATATGGCCCTGCCAGACAAACTCAATCGCCCTCTGGAACCCTTTTCCTCGTCACTCCACGTCCCGGCACAATATCGCCATGGTCTTCAAAAGCTACTGATATTGCTCATAATTGTAATCTTAACAATATAAACCGTATCGAACGTGGCGTAGCGTATTACGTCGAGACAGAGTCTGCGCTGAGTGAAGACACATTTGCACTGGTTTCTGGTTTCTTGCACGACAGAATGACAGAATCTGTGTTTAACGAGACCAGTGAAGCGTCAGTGTTGTTTGTGCAAGCAGAAGCGAAAACGTTTGCTTCTGTTGACGTATTGGTCGCAGGTAAATCTGCACTCGTTGATGCAAATATACGGTTGGGCTTGGCGCTAGCGGATGATGAAATCGATTATCTCTTTGAGAGTTTTACTCGTTTAGGCCGTAATCCTACCGATGTAGAACTTTATATGTTCGCGCAAGCTAACTCTGAGCATTGTCGTCACAAAATTTTCAACGCAAGTTGGACGATTGACGGTAAAGAGCAAGATAAGTCTTTGTTTAAGATGATCAAGAATACATTTGAGTTGCTTCCTGACCATGTTTATTCAGCGTACAAAGACAATGCTGCGGTAATGGAAGGATGGCCCGCTGGCCGTTTTTTCCCAGATCCTCAGTCACACCAATACGGTTATCATCATGAGAATATTGACATTCTCATGAAGGTTGAAACACATAATCACCCTACGGCTATTTCACCTTTCCCTGGTGCAGCAACAGGTTCGGGTGGTGAAATTCGCGACGAGGGCGCCACGGGGCGTGGTTCAAAACCGAAAGCTGGGTTAGTAGGCTTTACGGTATCAAACTTGCGTATACCTGGGGCAGAACTGCCGTGGGAGCGTGAATACGGGAAGCCGCAGCGCATCGTGAATGCCCTTGACATTATGCTTGATGGTCCTCTCGGTGGGGCGGCATTTAATAATGAATTTGGCCGTCCTAATTTATTAGGTTACTTCCGTACCTATGAGCAGGAAGTTAACAGTTTTAATGGCATCGAAGTTCGCGGTTATCACAAGCCTATTATGCTGGCAGGTGGTTTAGGAAACATTCGTCGTGACCATATTGAAAAGGGCGAAATTACGGTAGGTGCGAAACTTATCGTGCTTGGCGGGCCTGCGATGAATATCGGACTTGGTGGAGGCGCAGCGTCTTCTATGGCGTCTGGGCAATCTAATGAAGATTTGGATTTTGCGTCTGTACAGCGTGACAACCCGGAAATGGAGCGTCGCTGTCAGGAGGTTATCGATGCATGCTGGCAAATGGGCGATGACAACCCGATCCAATTTATCCACGATGTCGGCGCGGGTGGTTTATCTAATGCATTGCCTGAACTAGTCAATGACGGCGAACGAGGCGGAAAATTTGAACTTCGTAATGTGTTGTCAGATGAACCTGGTATGACACCGCTTGAACTGTGGTGCAACGAATCGCAAGAACGCTATGTGTTATCAGTAGCACCGCATAATTTACCTGTTTTTGAAGCAATCTGTAAACGTGAGCGAGCGCCTTACGCGGTAGTAGGTGAGGCCACTGAAGAGCGTGATCTGCATCTTAACGATACGCAGTTCGATAACAAGCCTATTGATATGCCACTAGACGTATTGCTAGGCAAGCCGCCGAAGATGCATAGAGACGTGACGTCATTATCGGTAAAAGGTACGGCGTTTAATGAAGAGGGCATTTCTCTCTCTGACGCGGCAATGCGCATATTATCGTTACCAACTGTAGCCGAAAAAACGTTCCTCATTACCATCGGCGATCGCTCTGTAACTGGTTTAGTGAGTCGCGACCAAATGGTTGGGCCTTGGCAGGTTCCTGTGTCTGATGTCGCTGTTACCGCAAGTGCGTTTGATACTTATCATGGCGAAGCAATGGCAATGGGTGAGCGAACGCCTGTTGCGCTTTTATCTCATGGTGCATCTGCGCGTTTAGCGGTGGGTGAAGCATTGACCAATATTGCGGCTGCTAACATCGGTGACATTAAACGTATCAAGTTATCAGCGAATTGGATGGCAGCTGCCGGCCACCCTGGCGAAGATGCAGGGCTATATGAAGCAGTCAAAGCGGTAGGGGAAGAGCTCTGTCCTGAACTTGGACTGACTATTCCCGTTGGTAAAGATTCGATGTCGATGAAAACGGCATGGGAAGAGAACGGCGAAAATAAAGCGGTGACATCACCGTTATCATTGGTCATTACTGCATTCGGCGCAGTTAAGGATATTCGTAAGACCGTTACCCCTCAACTTCGCACCGATAAAGGTGACAGCCGTTTACTATTGATTGACTTAGGTGAGGGAAAAAATCGACTTGGCGCTAGCTGCGTAGCCCAAGTTTACGAACAGTTAGGTGATGCCCCTGCGGATGTGATTTCTGCGGCACGACTTAAATCGTATTTTGATGCTATTCAAGCGCTAGTAGAAAAAGGCCTTGTTCAGGCTTACCATGACCGCTCAGACGGTGGTTTATTTGCTACCATTGCTGAGATGAGCTTTGCGGGCAAAGTTGGGGTAACTGCCACGCTTGATAGCCTTGAAGGTAGCACACTGTCGTTGTTGTTCAACGAAGAGTTAGGCGGGGTTATTCAAGTACTCGATAACGATCGACACGCGGTAGATGCTGTATTAGAGACGTATGGTCTTAGCGCAATTACCCATGACGTCGGTACGTTAAACAGTACTGATACGATTGAGTTTGAAAAAGGCGGTATCGCAGTACTAAGCGATAGTCGAGTCGCGATGCGAAGTGTGTGGGCGCAAACAACACTTGAGATGCAAAAGCTACGCGATAATCCTGCCTGTGCAGAACAAGAACATCAAGCGAAACAAGATGCGTCCGATCCGGGTCTGCACGTAGCCTTGTCTTATGATGTCAATGAAGATATTGCTGCGCCATATATCGCTAAGGGGATAAAACCTAGTGTCGCCATATTGCGCGAACAAGGCGTTAACTCTCACTTGGAAATGGCTGCCGCATTTACTCGTGCTGGCTTCAATGCCGTTGATGTTCATATGAGTGATGTATTATCTGGACGTGTGACACTTGAGCAGTTTGCTGGTTTAGCCGCGTGCGGTGGTTTTTCCTACGGCGATGTATTAGGTGCAGGGGAAGGCTGGGCGAAGTCTATTTTGTTTAACGACATGGCGCGTGATCAGTTCGAAGGTTTCTTCACCCGTCCTGATACGTTCAGTTTAGGGGTATGTAACGGGTGTCAAATGCTGTCTAATTTGAAATCACTTATTCCGGGGACTGAGCATTGGCCGCATTTTGTCACAAACCAATCGGCACGTTTTGAAGCGCGTGTAGCAATGGTTGAAGTGATGGAGTCATCGTCTGTATTGCTTGACGGTATGGCGGGCTCACGCATGCCTATCGCTGTGTCTCATGGAGAAGGTCAGGCAGAATTTGCTAACGAAAGTGCATTATCATCAGTGGCGCCGCAAGTTGCGCTTCGCTACGTTGATAATTACGGGCAGCCTACAATGCAATACCCCGCTAACCCAAATGGTTCGCCACAAGGGATAACAGGGTTAACGTCAACGGATGGTCGTAGCACTATTATGATGCCTCACCCAGAGCGCGTGTTCAGAGCCGTTGCGAATTCATGGCGTCCAGATGACTGGCAAGAGGATGGTGCGTGGATGCGAATATTCCGTAATGCGCGCCGTTTTGTAGGATAAAATCAGCATGAATTGCTACCGGTTGCCTCTCTTTCGGGGCAGCAGGTAGCTTTTCCCACATAAAAGATGCGAATGAGACAGGTAATGTGACATTTTTTGTACAGTATGCTTGTGTTAGCTAAGTGTCTGATCTATTGTAGGGAATGCATGGAATGCAGCTTGGTTACAGGAGTTGTGTTACTAAGTGTACTGACACGTTAAACGTTGTCAGAGAAATAATAAGAGACGACCGATGAATCGTTCTTCAAAAGGGTTTGGCTTAACCGGTGTTGCTATAGCCGTAGTATTGATGTTTGTTACTGCAGTGTTTAGTTCTTCTGCAAAATCAGCTGAAAGTTATACAACATACGTCGCGCAATATTCAGTTAAGTAGTCTGAAAAAATAATTTAATGCCAGTAGTCCATGCGTCTACTGGCATTATCCCCCTCAAAAGCGCATGTTTTCAGTTACTTATACTCCTACCTTTTGTTTCTACTGTTGTTTTCTCTGTTAATTTGTTTTTGGTCTGGATGCTTTTTTAGCAAAACATAGGTTGCCCCAAATCCGCCATGCATCGGTTGCGCGGTATGAAACGCAATAACCTCATCTAACTCTCTTAACCATTGATTGACATAGCTTTTCTTAATTCCCGGAAAGGGTTTACTGCTATCTCCGCGACCATGTTGAATTAGCAAAGCCCTCACACCACGTTTATGGCTTTGTTTTATTGCTTGGTATAGTCGATCACAACTTTCTTTAAGCGTCATACCCTTGAGCGATATTTTGTTCTCAATGGGGTATTTTCCAAGCCTGAGTTTTTTGAATACACCGTCTTGAATACCTGGCTGTTGGTACAAGATAAACTCATCTGGAGGGACGGGTTTGACAGACTCCATACTAAGTGGGTTAAGCAAAGTATCTCTTATGCTTGCGTGTGCCTGAGCACGCTTTCTTTTTTGCTCTATCGCGCTTTCTGGGGTATGCAGCTGTGCGGTATTACTCGTTTTAATGGGTTTGACGTCTTTCATTTCCTCAAAAAACGAATCGACATCTTCTAGGTCGTAATTCACGCTGGCCTCCCTAAACTTCGTTATTCAATTGATGATGCGGACATAACGGATAGCAAAGTGTAATGTTCACAGTTGAAATTACAATACAAACTAAAACATTGCTTTATGTTTATGTACGGTTTGACTGCAAGAGAGGATTTAACGTTAGAAAAATTACTTTGCTCTCCAAAGGGCTCCCCTACGAAGCACTTTGTTGTGACAGGATCCAGGAAGGGGTTGCGCCCTTCATATATTTTTACGAAAAAACTGAATGTGCATAGTCGGCAGTGGAGAATATTTGCGCTATACTCTTTAGTAACTAACGCTGCGATGTGAGAACATGAATTTTCGACACGTCATCTTAACCACCTGTTTGTTATCCGGAGGCGCTCTTGGAGCATCAACCGTGTTTCAAGCAACGGTAGTGGCGCATAACGAACCAAGTATCAGCGAAGCTAACGCGTTGCATTTCGGCACTATAGTTAGTACGACGGGTTCAGCATGTACGTTAGATAGTGCAGGAACGGTTACTGGTTCGTGTGCTGGCACAGATGCTAGCATTGCCGTGGGTGTTATCGACATTTCCGGTTTAGTTGAGAATCAGCAGTATCAAATAGAGGTCGTTGGATCTAACAATGGCGTGTTAAAGTTTCAACCAGCGATAACGATTGACAGTGTTGAGACAACTGACGATGATGGCGACCAGGTCGTGTCTGTACTGACGACCCAAAGCGGTTCAGCAACGAGCATTACCATATACGGTAACCTTGAGGTGCTATCTGCACTGCAAGCTTCAAATACTTATCAAGCAAGCTATACGGTCAACGTAAACTTCCAATAAATAGATAGGAATATGTAGGTGAGGGTCGTCTCGTTATCGGGGGGTGTGCATCACTGATGCGGTATTGACTTTTAGTGGGCCTTGACGATATTCGTGATCAACGTATTTATCATCACATTCATTGTTTTCATTGAGCGGCGCAAGTAAGCGGTAGAACGTAGCATCTTGCTGTGCGTTGGGTACTAACAGTAATTCAGGATGTGCGGTGAGTATGCGTGGGTTAATAGAGCTTAGGGAATAATATGCCGAGAGTTGACATAACACCGACGAGTAGTTCTTGGACGGCGCTTCAGTGGATGACTCTATTTTTTCTTGAATATCAAAATATACCGACTCTTTTCGCCATTGCTCGCCATGATAACGAGATATCGGGCTGACAAATGCATTATTAAACGCTGGGTGAGCCTTGATTGCGTTAAGATATGCATTGGCGTCGGTTAAGTCAGTAAAACCTCCCACAGTGACGTATGTCATTGCTAAATCATGATTACGATAATACTGCATTGATGTGGGTGCCACGGTGAGATGCTTTATGACTTCGTAAATTGATCTTGCATGCCTAAATATTCCAATCTGAATTTCGTATTTTATCGTGGCGTCAACAATAGCCATGTCTTTCCATTGTTCTGGATCCGCAGCAGGCGTTGTGGTTTTGACAAGTTTTATATCATCTAGAAAAATTGCATCTCCCTCTTCAGGGGCAACGAACGAAAGTTGCTCACTATCAATAAAGAGTGCATTGCGCTCAAGATAGTCTTGGTCAACCGACATCTTGTATTCGCCTGGTGTCAACTGACTGATGTAAAAGTACCCGTCGCTTTCCGTCCTCGTTTGCGCAACGACCTCGTTATCTTTATTGAGAATATTCACCAATAGATTTGGTGCGCCTCTACTGTTATCCGAGCTTACCAGATATATCGTACCCTCTACATCGTTTACGGCATGAACCGGCATCGAGATATGGCTCACGCCACCGCTATGGGTGTTTATATCAACTCGCTGATAGGCTGCAACCATATAGGGGTCGGGCAGCGACGATGGCTCTATCGCTACAGATTGTATTTGATGATTAGTAATAAGCCGTGCGCGACCATCGACATTTGTCTTTTCATCGCGCCAAATTGAGTTGCCTTTAAACATGACTCCCTCCAGCGCAGATTCCTCATCATCAAATTGGTTGTTTCGGTTAGCATCAAAAAACGTAAAAGCGTCGATCCGCCCCGCAGCAGCGCCTGCAGCTCTATCTAAATTTAGAGAGCGAGTGTAGGGGTTATAGTTGATATTGCCGGTAAATGATAGGTTGACCGACCAGCTACCTCCTTCTGCAATACTGGCGCCTAAACCAACGTTTATTGAGTCAAACCCCCAATTGTGTTGGTGTTGCAACTCAATGTTCTGTGCGCCATTGGCACGGTACTGTAATCGTGTCTCCCGATGTTGAGACAGCAAATAGGGCCAGCGTAGTGACACATAGAAGGATTCAGTATCGAATTGTTCAGACGGCGTGAAGTCCCATGCGCTTGCCACTTGCCATTCCGCTAATTGCTTAGAGTAGTAAAGACGCCCGTTAACACTTTGTTTTGTATTGTCAGTAACGGTTATACCGCCAGAAAATGTCCCGCCCAATAAGTTGTTATTTAGGTTAAGACTTAACGAGGCCTGATCCTCTCGTTCGCTAAACGATCGAAATGAAACACTACCATTCCAACCAAACCGTCCCCAACGCTCTGACTGGCCGTTAAAACGGGCGACAGTCTCGCTCTCTAGCCCTACGGTGTCACTGTACCTCTCGCTCGTAAAATTATTGAAGTATCTGTTTGATAACGTAAAAACGACATTATCATCAATTCGACCGTTCCAACCTACAAAGGACGCAAAGCCTTCGCTGCTTTGTTTAGTCAACGAAAAATTAAGTGCAGACCCCGCCAGTTGAGTATCTAAAGAAGCGGTAAAGTAGGACTCGGGGGAATCATCAACCCACAATCGCTGCACTGTCCCTGATACTGATGTTGAATTTGAAAGACCTATTCCTAATTTTGCAATCGCAGATTTACCTAATCCGGTTTGAGATACCTCTCCATCAAGGAGGCGGTAATGTCGGTCGCTTGCTCCCACAAAGAAATCGATATCACCTTTCTGTACTTGGTCCTCGCCCACATTTACCGATTGTGTTCGGTTTTCTTGCTGACCTTCAGGACCGTAAAGTTTGAGTTCAAAGAGGTTTGCACCATAAAACGTATCCACGTCCTCAAACAGCACTTTGTTTTGTTCGTCACTGAACTTTTCATCAATAAACTGACCATTTCTAAACAATTGAACGCGCCAGCCCGGTAAAACAAACTCCTCAATAGTGGTTTTTGAAAAATTACGTTGTCCTCGTGTATCGCCATTATGAAAAACAAAGCCTAAAGACTGATTAGGGCTTGTAACTAAGTTATCCCCTAATAATTGAATGTCGCCGAACTCATAAGTCAGTCCTCGGTTACTCACTGCACTAGCCATATCATCAAAGGTGCGAGAAAAACGCAAAAAATGGAGGCTGTTATCACCGGTTCTACTCACCCGAAAATTAGCGGCATGGTTTAATAAATCGAACCCTGCGTTTACGTTTGTCGCCAACCTTTCTTGATTTTCGCTACCCTTTTGAGCACTCAGGCGATAACTGAGTAGCGGAGAGGTATAAAGCTGGTAGTTATCGTCAATGACGCGCTCAGCAGAGAGGGTTTCGCGCTTAAAGAAGGTAGGGATGATAGTGGTATCATCCGCGTAATCATTATAGCCAAGTTCGCTACTCGTTATGTTTAGATGGAGCAAGGAAAAGTTAAATTCGTATTCAACGGGAAGCAGTATGGGTAAAAATTCAATATCGATGTAAATATCAAAATCATCTGCGCTCCACACTAGCCCTGAAGGTGTATTTTCGGTATTCGTCGTTTCAAAATTAAGTGAGAATGCGCAAAATGCTTCGCTTCCTTCAAATGAAATCACGGATCCAGGGATATTAATTTCCCAACCTAACGATAAGGCATCGGACACTAAAGATGCAGGAATAAGTAAGCGGTCGTTTACTTTATATACATCAAGGCCATCAAAGACCGGACGACCATTTAATCGCATTACGCTAATTAAGAAGTCGTCATCATTAAGAGGCGTAAAGGAAGAGGTAGGGAGGACGCAATTATCTGCTCGCGCGAAAAGTGAAAGCGCAAGCAGGCATACTAAAAGTCCCCGGGTTATCATGAGTACTGTTTTAGTTTATCGTATGCGCAATCGACAGTTCAGTATCGCCACCAAACTTCTTGTTTTCGGTGTAGCGAATAATGACAGGGCCCTTAACCGTTTTTGTTAGGGGGATAAGCACTTTTCTACGTTCCAATGGACGATAAACTGCAACGTTGTTAATTACACCCAACTCTTCACCTTCTAGCGTTTCGACAATAAAATTGCCGAATACAGAACGATTACCTGAGCGCGTTTGCCAAACCTGAATGTGAGGCTGACCGTTGTGCATTACGGTGGTAGGGGTCTCTAAACGAGAAACAACAGATACTTCCCCATGCCGCACAATAATAGGGACATTGTAGGCCAGCTTACTGGCTAAATTGACATTCCCACCTTCAGTGGGCGCGAGCTCGGTGACTAAACGTAATACTGCGCGGTATTCACCATTTTCCAAGTTTGCTGGCTTTCGCAATGAAAATCGTAAAGCTTGTCTTTCTCCTGGCTTAATTGTGCCGCGCTTGGGAGAAAATCTTATAAATTTCTGGGCAGAAAGCGAGTCTTCGCTTACTGAATAAATTGTGCCGTCTTCGGTCATCGCATTCAGTACAAGTTCCGCTGAATACTTTAAGTCGCTTGAGCCTGTGTTTCGCAGCTGCAGTGAATCGGTGCGTGATTGGCTATCGAAAAAAATTCTGAATTTTGATAATGCAACGTTTGCATTAACGCTTGGTGAAAGAAAAGATGAAATAAAAAGAGTCAAAAAAACAAAAACATGACGGGTGGAAAACATAGGATCAACTCTACTGCTAAACGAACAAATAAGTGGGCGCACTTAACCGCGCCCACTATACCAGTATTACTGGAATGTAACATCTACTGTGTAGGCTGCCGTGTAGCTGTCGCCTGGCGTTAATGCAGTGTCTACTGTCATGCTACCGTATACGTCGATAGTCAAGTTGTCGCCAGAGCCGTTTGTTGTTACGCCTGTTTGCGTACCATCAGCAACACCGTCATGCACCGCTGTTGCGTTGTTGATGTCGTACGTTGATGAGAATGTTACGTTGGTACCTGAAGCACCCGTTACCGTTACGTTTAGCGGTACGTTTGCAATAAGACCTGAAACGGTGATTAGACCAATAGCAATATTGGCGTTAGCGGCGTCACAGTTACCCGTTACAGCGCCAGCGTTGTCCATTGTACAAACTGCACCTGCAGTTGGTTGCATCGCACCAAAATGCAGTGCTGTCGTTTGAGCAATTGCAGCGTCTGAAATCGCATTTACCGTCGCTTGGAAAGTGCTAGAAGCTGCAAACGTTGTTGCAGATAAAGTTGATAATAGCGCAAGAGAAATTATACGTTTTTTCATTATTATATCCTGAAAATTATTATTGTTTGTTCAACATGGTTATACGTACTTTATAAGTATCTTTTAATCATAGAGTTACAAGGCATCTATCCATCTACCGCGATGCCGGATTTATTCAACCACATGACTTGACAAAATGAAAAGTATTCAAAGTTATACGTTAAGTGTTGTCGATATGTCTAAATCCACAATAATTTCCAGTCTTGTGTTTTATGTATCTGTTTTAATTACTTATTTATTTTTCGCTTAAAATAAAAATCGTTGTAAATTAGGTGCTTATACTTTCGTATAAATTTTTAAAAAACGATCTAAATTTCAAATAATA
>Ga0209652_1001558_pt1 | contig 18626 bp, 16 predicted proteins | sample SaaInl74LU_5_DNA_FD_184641 | JGI IMG/M metagenome (GOLD analysis project Ga0209652, IMG submission 184641) | Marine microbial communities from expanding oxygen minimum zones in the Saanich Inlet - ESP_74LU_5_DNA (SPAdes) (version 2) | ecosystem: Environmental > Aquatic > Marine > Intertidal zone... | reverse complement strand
CACCACCAAAATTCCGAACCAAATCGCGCACATTGGCCCAGACATGCCAAACGCACTGTCAGCTGCGGAAACCGCTTCGCCACCGTTCAAGGCCATCACCGCTGGATAAACAACGGGCAGCGTCAACAAAAGCATCCCGATCGCATCCATGAACATGCCCAACACCGCATAGGCCAGCAAAATACAGATCAAAATCGCCATTGGTTCATAAGGTAAACTGGTGATCCAGTCCGCAAACGCACCGGGCAAATCCGCAAACCCAAGAAAGCGGACATAGATCAAAACGCCCCAAATAATGGTAAAGATCATCACGCTCAGCTTTGCCGTTTCCAACAGCGCCGCCTTCAACTCGGGCCAGCGCATCCCGCGATAAACGGCCATGAGGAAGACAACGAACGCGCCAATGGCTCCACCTTCAGTTGGCGTCCCCCAAGCATCGCCGCCGAACGGATTGTAGACGAACATAATGATGATCGCGACAACGAAGATAATCGGCAAGGCCGGTGGCAATGACGCAAAACGCTGGCCCCACGTAAAGCCGCGTACCGGCGGGCCGAACCCCTTGATCGTTAGCGCCATACCGATGATCAAAATAGCGTATACGATCGCGCTAAAGACGCCGGGGATAAAGCCCGCAAGCAACAACTTACCCACGTCCTGTTCAACAATAATGGCGTAAATTACCAAAATGGCGGAAGGTGGAATGAGGCTAGCCAACGTACCACCCGCAGCCACCACACCAGCCGCAAAGCGTTTGTCGTAACCAATCTTAAGCATTTCTGGGATGGCGATCCGCGCAAAAACCGCCGCAGTCGCAACCGACGCACCAGATACGGCAGCAAAGCCAGCCGTGGCAAAGATGGTGGACACGGCTAAGCCACCGGGCACCCATGCGATCCACCGCTTGGCTGCCTCAAAAAGTGCCTTGGTAAGGCCTGCGTGATACGCCAAATAACCAATCATGATGAATGTAGGAATGAGGCTAAGCGCCTGCGAGCTGACTTTTGAATGCGGCACCTGACCCGCAGTTTTGGCAGCAACCTGCAACGCCCACATGAACTGATCTGGCGCCATGCCTTTCTTGGCCCAGAATATCCAAACAAGCCCAACCATGCCCGCCATGGCAGCAGCAAACGCCACCCGCATGCCAAGCAGCACCACCACCAGCATTGCACCCGTGACCCAAAGGCCGATCTCAATCGGTTCCATGTGCGGCCTCCTTACGGTCATTCGCCTCAACGGCTTTTGCTTCAAGTGCGGCAGCCGTCGCCGCATCAATCGGAAGCGGAACCGCCACCGCGTGCCCTGTCACAACCGCGCGGCCATACCCCCACACCTGAAGCGCCAAACGCACCGACAGAACCGAAAAGGCAACTGGCGCCAAAAGTTTCGCAGGCCAAATAGGGAGCGCAATATCCATTGAACTATCGCGGCTCCACATCGGGGATCCGAAATCAAAACTGCGTTGGAAGTGCGCCCAGGTGCCCCAAACCAACAGGACCATCAGGATCAAAACCAGTAGCGTCGTGATTAACTCAACCGCATAAAGAAGCCGCCCCTTCAACGCGCCGACCAACATATCCATCCGGATGTGGCCGCCGTCGCGCTGTGTGTAGGCGACCCCCATGAACGCGATGAGCGGCATGGCCTGTTCAATATAATCAACGTAGCCCGGCACAGGCGCATTAAAGAAATTCCGCCCGCTGACCGAAACAACAGCCAGCACCATAAGGCCAAATACGGCCAAACCGCTGCACAAGGCCAAGACCCGCTCAGCTTTCAAAAGCTGCTGATCAAGGCGGCTCAAAACGGAAGTGTCGGTTGTCACATTTGCTGCGCCAGCCATCGGTATCTCCCTCAGCGGATCAAATTCTTGAAATAACTGCCGGCTGTAATGTCCGGCAAAAATGCACCCCGCGCGGGTATTTTGCGCGAGGTGCTTAGCTCATACGTCGTGCTTAGCTACCGCTTGAAATCATGCCTGACACAAAATCGAGCAACTCCTGCGCAGGCAAACCTTTGGCGGTGTTGTCCGCAACCCAAGCTGCCGCCGCGGGGCCTGCCACTTTGTCTTTGAACGCTGCCAGTTCGCTGTCTGAATATGTCACGCGCTCAATGCCGCGCTCATCCAAGGCAGGACCCCAAGCGTCCATTGTCGCACCGTTGTATGTGGCGATGTAATGATCAAGCGCCTCATCGATCGAGCCCAAAAGTGCCGCGCGGTGCGCGTCAGACAAATCATTCAGCGCATCGGTATTTGCAACCACTGGGCAGTTGACTGTGCCGGGGTTCAGGTTTGTCGTCCACCATTTGGCGTTTTCAATGGTGCCAAATGACATGTGCGCGTGGGGCGCAAAGCTGACCGCTTTGACGACGCCGCTGTCCATGGCCTGACGCACTTCGGTCGCTGACATAGATGTGGGCACAGCACCGACGGCTTCCATGGCTTTGCCGATTCCGCCCGTGGCGCGAACACTCAGGCCTTCGTAGGCCGCAAGTGTTGTTGGCGCATCACCGACACCCACAATGTTGTACTGTGGCAGTGGCGAGGGCATCAAAAGGGTCGCATTCCAACGGGCCAAATCCTCTTGGACCGCAGGCTGTTGATAAAGCGCCTGCGAGATTTCGCGCTCTTGATCAAGGCTACTTACGCCAAGAAACGGCAGTTCCAAAACAGTGATCGATGGGTTTTTATCGCGGTGATAACCGGCACAGAATTGCGCCATTTCGAATGCACCGATGCTGATGCCGTCAAGGTTTTCGCGGTTCTTAGACAAGCCACCGTAGCTGATGTTGAGTGTAAACTCACCGCCGGTTTTCTCGCTGACTAATTCAGCAAGCTTTTCAACATGCTCGGTAAATGCGCGGCGTTTACCCCACAGCGAGACATTCCATTCAGTCGCAAGAGCCTCACCAGCAAATGCCAGTGACAGGGCTGCGATCGCGGTACGTTGTAGTAGTTTGTTCATCTTGTTTCCTCCCAAAAACGGTCATGTCAATGACGACGAAGTAAGAGTGAAACTTGTTTGCCCGCATTTGGCAACAGGCAAGCTTACGATAGGTCCAAGCTTTTTGGACCAAAGCGTAAAGCGGGATTATTTGCCTCGTTTTTGGGCAGTAAGCTGCGCTTCGGCCTTTGCAAGCGCGCGGCGAAACTTGGGGCCTCTTCGGTTATTAAGCACTGCACGGGTGTAATTGGCGATGAGCCAAGGGCGGCCAAGCTTTTGCAAACGCCGCAGCATCTCTTGTTGGTACCGCACAGTCAGCAGGCGGGCGCGCATCAATTTATAGAACATCTGCCGGTTCATCGTGCCGTCTACACAGCCCATCACAACCTGCTTCAAAACACCCATCCGCATCCAAAGTGACGCGATACGATGCCCCATGAACCGACAGTGGTACTTGGTGATGTTGTGCCCCCGAAAAAGTGCCGCATGCATCGCATCAAGCGGTTCTCGGGGGTCATAGAAAAGATGCACGCGGTTCGCATTTTTTACTTGATCCGGACCATAGGCGTACCGCCCAGAATAGCTGCGTGCCCATGCTTTACGGTACCGCGTTTCCCACAGTGCAACATCGCGTGACAACGTGGCTTGTGGGCTGAGCAGAATAGCCGTTGAGCCCGGCGCGGCCGCGCAAAACACCGATGCAGCATAGGCCCCCATCGATGCACCGTAAAATACGACATTATCGAACTGTTCGAAAAAGCCTTCGGCCTGAAGCCGGTCAAAGAAGTCAAACACATGCTCATCGCGGTACCATGTCCAGCCATGAGCCATCATCCCAAGCATCGACCACCCCCGTGATGTCACAAAATCATAGCCCCATGGCATGCGGTCATCGGCGCCTTCAAATACATGGTCAAGGTTTTCGAAAGTAACGATTAACGTCTTGGCCCCTGCACCTTCGCCACGAACAAACAGGCTGGTGTGCTCAGCGCCGACCTCTTCGTAAAAACCACGTTGCTCACCCACACGCGCCAGCTCTGCGCGCCAATCACCTTTGCTTACTTCAGGTTCTTGCGGCGGCTTCAAATCATCCGCCATTATCAAGAACCCGTTTTGAAAAGTGATGGCGCGCCGCGCACAAGCCTGTCTCGGCATTCTTTGATGAAGGACTTTTCAACGCGGTATTTACGACTTAGCGCATCGATTGAGGCATCTTTGGCAAGTGCAGCCAAAGCAATCTGTGCACATCCATCAGGGTCGCTCGCGATGGCCGGTGCGGTCACAATCTTCGTTGGGATTGGCGCGTCATCCGGTTTGATCGCATGCTTGTCGATCAAACTCGCCATGAAGCTTCCCCTGCGGGGAATGCCACCCTCTTTTTCCTCAAGCCGTGGCTTCATACGGCGGGCCCAAAAGTGCACCCCGTAAGTACCTTCTGTGAGACGCTCTTCAATATTGAACCGCGACATGATCATATGATTTCGATCTGGAAAACTGATTGGATAAAAGCCCGTTTCAGGCTGGGCCCTATCAATTTCACCGGTTTGTTTAAGGAAATAAGTCACTGCCGCAGGTCCGGTGAAGCCCCAATTTTGTTCTGTCATATGAACAGGTCGGCCCGCATCTTTTTCTGCCTGCAACTCTTTTTGCTGCCACGGCTTAAGCCACGGACCAATCGCATATTCATCTTTGAAAAACGCCAACATCAGATCAAGCGCGGGGCTGTCTTGCGGCAGGCCCAACACCGCGTTGCACACAAGATTGGGCTTCTCCCAGCCAAAAATATGCCCGCCCGCAATATCAAAAGGACGCCAGCAATACATATCCGCGTCAACCCACACTTGACCGGTTTGCTTGATCATATTCAGTCGCCACAAATCCGCATGGATCGCGGGGGATCCTGTGCGCGCATGGCGGTACATCGGCTCGGCCGGGAAAATTTCTTCCGCATCGGCAGCCTTCACACCGTCGGGCACGTTCTCAATGGGGCTGTAACTATACAAAGTGGTCTCATGCCCCGCATCTGCGAAGCTTTTCAGGCACAGCTGTTCAAGCCATGAAAGACGGCCGCCAATCCACAGGCTGGCTATTTTAGGAAGTTCGGACATCACACCACCTCGCCCACTTAAGCCAGCGCCCCTATGGCGCTTTTCATACGTGGGTACTCATCAACTACCACTACTTCACCAACTGTTTGTTACCAAAGCAAGGCATTTAGCTGGCATTTTAAGGAACAAAGGTTGTCGTTTTGCAGCAAGGTTCGCTATCATCATGCCAGTAACGAGCAGCAAGCCACGAAGGCATTCTATGAACATACTCGCAATTACCTGCGTCAAGAACGAGGGGCCGTACCTTGTCGACTGGCTGGCACATCTGCGCGCCATCGGGATTGACCACGTTCTGGCGTTCTCAAACGATTGCGATGATGGCACGGATCAGCTGCTTGATGCATGTGCCGCTCAGGGTTGGCTGACCCATCACCGACAAACACACGAGGGCGTGCGAACACTTCAATGGCAAGCGCTGAAAACCGCCGCACAGGACCCTGCGTATCATGCTGCCGACTGGATTATGTTCATCGACGTTGACGAGTATGTCTGCCTTTCAGAAGGGATCACAAACCTGCGGGATTTGATCCAACGCGCAGACGGTGCGGACGCAATCGCCATGCCTTGGCGCCTGTTTGGAACCGCAGGGCGTCACGACATATCGTTTGAACCGGTAACGACCCGCTTTACGCAATCCGCACCCCGCGACATCGCGCTACCTCTTGCACATTTTTTCAAAACTCTCTTCCGGCGCAGTGCTTTTCGGGAGCCGGGCATCCACCGGCCCAAACCGATTAAAAACAAGACTGCTACGTGGGTAGACAACGGCCTAAACCCGTTGCCCATTAAATTCGCGACATCAAACGGAAGGATCAATTTATTCGGCAACGATTGCCCGCGCCCGCTTGTGCAACTGAACCATTATTCAATTCGCTCAACCGCAGAGTTCATGCTCAAGGCGCAACGCGGCCTGCCGAACAAGATGGAGCGTGATATTGAAGTTGGTTATTGGGTCAGCCGCAATTGGAACGACGAAACCCATGATCCGCTCCCGCCTCCAGACAGACGTGCAATTGAGACCCCAGAGATTTTGAACATAGAGACGCGCGCACAAAACTGGCACCGGCGTACTTTTGAGAAATTGATGCAGGACGCAGACGCAGTGCAACGATATTGGCAGTTGATGCTTGCGGGCAGTTCATCAGCACCGACGGCCGAAATGGCACAAGCCCATTTACACCGCTTACAGCAGGCCTATCAAAATGACTGACCTTCTGTTTCGCACCTTACCAGCGAAGGATGTTCCTATACCAAGCGGCACTGTTCGCGTGTTGGATCAAGTGGTCGACGATGGCGTTTCTCGCACGTATTTCGCCCGCGGCACCAACGTGGAAACCGTGATTTCAACGCCTGAGTATCCTATCGACGATGTGCGCAGCATAGGCGAAGGGCTGTTGGTGCGCGGCACCAGCGATAGCAACACCCTACCCCTGTTGGGCTCACCACGTTTCAAGCCATCTAAAGTTGAAACTGATCTCTTTGATGGCCTCAATACATTGCTTTCAGTACGCAACGGCGAAAGCCCGCAAGACGTAGTCGACTGGCTTACCTATCACCATGAAAACCACGGCGCACAAGCGGCCTTGATTGTTGACCGCGCACCTAATGACCCACTTCTTGATGACGCATTGCGCTCAGTAGTGGGTTTGGTCCGCATTGTGGTCCTACGCAGCCCGCTGCCATTGGGTGACGCGACTCTGCCGTCAGAAACTCATCCTTATTGCGCGCCAACAGCCCCCGGCAAAGACCGGATGAAAGTTCCGCCGCCCTCCCCTTGGGATAGCCCACTTGGAGAGCTGTTAATCTATGAAATCGCCAAGATACGCTTTCTCGCCAAAGCACGGGCTGTCACAAACATTGAAGTTTGCGATTTGCTAGCGCCCGTTGATGGCAAGAACATTTTTGACGCGGCCGTATCAGCGCAAGGTGGTGTCATTACCTTGGCGGGGCGACGATGTTTTCCGTGGCGGGTTCGCCAGGGCCACGCCCCCCATTTTAGCGATCATACCTGCGTGCAATTTGATACCAACAAAGCCAAGAAACGCTGGTGTGTCGCGCCATCAATAACCGGTCCCGATACAGTCTGGCGGATGATCCGCGTTGTCGGCGCAGATGCAGACCCCGCGCAGGCGATGCTCTATTACAATTGCATGAATATGCGCCATCGCCACCAAAACATCAGCGCGATTGTGCCCAAAACCTCGCTGGTTGAGGACCCACATTTATTGGCTTTATCACGGCAGGCTTGGGGGGCGTCCCCTGTCCGCGTCCCTGCTGAAAAACTGCGTAAGAGGGATCCGAACGATCGATCTACGGTGATCGTAACCTGCATGAAAAACGAAGGGCCGTTTATTCTTGAATGGATCGCTTATCACCGCGCAATCGGCGTTGAGAACTTCATCGTCTACACCAACGATTGTGATGATGGAACGGATACATTTCTGGATCTGCTCCAAGCAAAGGGCTATCTGCAGCACCGCGAAAATCCGTTCAAGGGCACTGATCTAAAGCCACAGCACGCGGCCCTTGCTGCGTCGGAAAACGAGGCGATTGTTCAAAACTCTGCGTGGGCCGTATCAATGGACGTGGACGAGTTCATTTGTGTTCACACCGGTGACGGCACACTTGGCGCGTTGTTTGACGCGGTGCCTGATGCGAACATGATCAGCATGACATGGCGCTTGTTTGGCAACGCTGAAATCCATCAATTTGAGGATCATCTACTTACCGAAAACTACACCAGATGTGCGCGCGAATTTGCCAATAAACCGCACCAAGCGTGGGGATTCAAAACCCTGTTTCGCCAAGACGGTATTTTCAAAAAGCTTGGTGTTCACCGCCCCAAAGGATTGCGGCCACAACTCAAAGACAGTTTGCGGTGGGTGAACGGCTCGGGCCGCCCGATGCCGCAGGACAGTTTTCGCAACGCTTGGCGCTCAACATCCGATACCTATGGGTATGATCTGGTATCCCTGAACCACTATGCGGTGCGATCCGCTGAAAGCTTTTTGGTCAAACGCGACCGCGGCCGCGTCAATCATGTCGATCGCGATCAGGGCCTCGCCTATTGGTTCCGAATGAATAACAACGAAGAGGAAGACACCTCAATCCTGCGCATGGTGCCCCGCCTCAAAGCGGAGCTTGCCCAGATGTTGTCGGACCCCGAAATTTCGGCGCAGCACGGCGCATGCGTTCGTGCGCACCGCGACAAAATTAAAGCGCTCCGTAAGTCAGACAGCTTCGAGAAATTCTACACCGAAATCACCAGCCCACGCATGGAACGTCTGGGCCGGCTGCACAAACACTTCGGGGCCAACGTGTTTTTAGGCGGCCCTGAAACCGTGCCAGATGACGTGGCTTTTCAAGACCATCCAGACGACTTTTTCTTCACTGTCGAGCGTCAAGACACCCAGCACTGAAGCTTAGGCGCAGGCGTCTCGGATCGCACGAATGTTTTCGCCGTAAGGTGCGGGGTTTGCAACTGATCCGCCACGGAAAACTGCAGAACCCGCCACCAACACATCAGCCCCAGCATTGGCAACTAGAGGTGCCGTAGCAGAGGTCACGCCGCCGTCGATTTCGATATGAATTGGGCGATCACCAATCATTGAGCGCAGCTTGGCAACTTTTGCGGTCATGTCGATAAACGACTGCCCGCCAAAGCCGGGGTTCACGGTCATGACACAAACCAAGTCAACCATATCAAGCAACTCTTCTACCGCACTGGCAGGGGTCGCGGGGTTCAACGCAACGCCCGCTTTGGCACCCGCACCACGGATCGCCTGCAAAGTCCGGTGGATATGCGGACCCGCCTCAACGTGCGCCGTGATGAAATCTGCGCCGCTTTCGGCAAATGCTTCGATGTAGGGATCAACCGGCGCAATCATCAAGTGTACGTCCATCACGCCTTTGATGTGCGGACGGATCGCTTTGCAGGTGCTGGGACCAAAGGTGATGTTAGGCACGAAATGACCGTCCATTACGTCCACGTGGACCCAATCAGCGCCTTGCGCCTCAACGGCCTCACACTCTGCGCCGAAATTGGCAAAATCCGCAGACAGAATGGAAGGGGCGATTTTCAGTGAGCGATCAAATGACATTGGGCAGAGACTCCAGCTTGGGTTTGGCAAGCTCTTAGCGCCCCCGACCCCTTTTGGCTAGGATTTGTCGCACAGCTAGTGATCGCCGCGCTTTGCACCGTTTCACTTTGGGTGTATCGGTGGGGCAAATCTTGCACCAATTCGGCAAAGGCGTCATCGTAAATTTATGCAAACCTTGTCTCAACTTTCCTCTGTCACGCTGCCGCGCAACGATGGCATCCCACTTGATCTTGATTGGGTCGCAAGCGTTCAGGCCAACACCTCAGCGATTGAGCGACGCGCCAAAACGCTGCCTGCGCGCCGCTCCGTCAAGAAAGACCATCAAGCCGCTTGGTTGCTGAAAGCAATTTCATGCATCGATCTGACCACCCTGTCCGGTGATGATACGCAAGGGCGCGTTCGCAGGCTGTGCGCCAAGGCCAAACAGCCCGTTGCATCCCAAACATTAGATATTTTCGGCCTGCCAAACCTGACGACGGGCGCAGTATGTGTGTACCACGACATGATTCAAACCGCCGTCAATGCCCTTGAGGGCACTGGCATTCCAGTGGCGGCTGTTTCAACTGGCTTTCCAGCGGGCCTATCCCCACTGCACCTAAGGCTTGAAGAAATCCGCGAAAGCGTAAAGGCGGGTGCCTGTGAAATCGACATCGTCATCTCGCGCCGTCACGCCCTCACAGGCAACTGGCAGGCGCTTTATGATGAGACAAAGGCAATGCGTGAAGCCTGCGGGCCAGCGCACATGAAAGCCATTCTTGCAACAGGCGAGTTGGGCACGTTACGCAATGTCGCCCGCGCCAGCTTGGTGTGCATGATGGCAGGCTCTGACTTCATCAAGACATCCACCGGCAAAGAGCCGGTCAATGCGACCTTACCAGTGACCCTGACGATGCTGCGGGCAATTCGGGCCTATCACGGAAGAACGGGCCTCATGGTGGGCTACAAACCTGCAGGCGGTATTTCAAAGGCCAAGGATGCAATCACCTATCTTGCGATGATCAAAGAGGAACTTGGTGACCGCTGGCTACAGCCCGATCTGTTCCGCTTTGGGGCTTCCTCTCTTCTTGGCGACATTGAGCGCCAACTCGAACATCATCTAACGGGGCGCTACTCCGCCACCCACCGCCATCCGATTGGATAACTCATGACAGTAAAAGACATTTTCGAAACGATGGATTACGGAACCGCGCCTGAAAGCACATCAGAGGCCATGGCGTGGCTGGCCGAACATAATGCAGCATTCGGACATTTCATTGACGGGGCGTTCACCGCGCATAGCAATGGCTTTGCAAGCAACAACCCCGCTACCGGCGAGGCTCTGGCACAGATTAGTCAGGCTCATCAATCAGATGTAGATGCCGCCGTGAAAGCCGCCCGCAAGGCCCAGCCGACATGGGCCAAAGACGGTCACGCTCGTGCAAAAGTGCTTTATGCAATTGCGCGCCTTTTACAAAAACACAGCCGTCTTTTTGCTGTTCTTGAAACGCTCGATAATGGCAAACCAATCCGCGAGAGCCGCGACATTGATGTGCCCTTGGCGCAGCGTCATTTCTATTATCACGCAGGCATGGCGCAACTGATGCGCAGCGAGTTGCCTGACGCAGAACCACTGGGCGTTTGCGGTCAGATCATCCCGTGGAACTTTCCGCTATTGATGTTGGCCTGGAAGATCGCGCCGGCACTGGCAATGGGCAACACAGTTGTGCTGAAGCCTGCAGAATACACATCGCTCACCGCATTGTTATTTGCCCAAATCTGTCAACAAGCGGGCGTTCCCAAGGGCGTTGTGAACATTGTGACCGGTGATGCAGCGGTAGGTGAAATGATCGTAGCGGCGAACGTCGACAAAATTGCGTTCACCGGCTCAACCCAAGTTGGGCGGATCATCCGCGAGGCCACAGCAGGCACCGGCAAAGCCCTGACCCTCGAGTTGGGGGGCAAGTCCCCTTACATTATTTTCGACGACGCCGATATCGACAGCGCTGTTGAAGGGCTGGTCGATGCGATTTGGTTCAACCAAGGGCAAGTATGCTGCGCAGGCTCGCGCCTGTTGGTTCAAGAAGGCATCGCAGATGATGTTTATGCACGCCTCAAAACCCGCATGAAAGCGCTCCGCGTGGGCAATCCTCTTGATAAATCAATCGACGTGGGTGCAATCGTTGATCCAGTTCAACTTGAGACAATCAGTTCACTTGTGGCGTCCAACGAAGATGGTGAGCTGTTCCAAACATCAGCCCCCGACGGGTGCTTTTACCCCCCAACACTCATCACGGGCCTTCATCCTGCAGATGATTTAATGCAGCGGGAAATTTTTGGCCCTGTGCTTTGCGCAACAACATTCCGTACCCCCGCAGAGGCTGTGGAAGTTGCCAACAATACCCGTTACGGCTTGGCCGCCTCTGTGTGGTCAGAGAACATCAACCTCGCACTAGACATCGCCCCCAAGCTTGTCAGCGGCATCGTCTGGATCAACGGCACGAACATGATGGACGCAGCCAGCGGCTTTGGCGGCGTACGCGAAAGCGGCTTTGGGCGCGAAGGCGGATGGGAAGGGCTCAGCGCTTACACAAAGCCGAAAACTGTGCGCAAACCGCTTGGCACCTTGGCCGCCTATACCGGTGATGCAGACCCCGCTGACGCGATAGACCGTACGGCCAAGCTTTACATCGGCGGTAAACACGCACGTCCAGACAGCGGATATTCAAAGGCTATTTTTGGTAAAAAGGGCGACCTTTTGGGGCATGTCAGCTTGGCAAGCCGCAAAGATATTCGCAACGCCGCCGAAGCCACCCAAGCCGCAAAATCATGGTCCGCAACAACAGGCCACCTGCGCGCGCAAATTCTATACTATCTCGCTGAGAACCTGGCAGCGCGCAGCGATGAATTTGCCGCGCGCCTTGACGCCATGCAGGGCGGCAAAGGCGGAGCCCCCGAAGTCGCAGCGTCCCTTGATCGCTTATTCAGTGCGGCAGCTTGGGCAGATAAATACGACGGCAATATCCATGATGTACCCATGCGCGGTGTCGCAATGGCAATGCACGAACCAATCGGCACCATCGGGATTATCGCGCCCAATGAGGCACCACTGTTGGGTTTGATAAGTACGCTGGCCCCTGCATTGGCCATGGGCAACCGCGTTATTTTGTGCGCCTCAGAGCCTTTTCCATTGGCCGCAACAGACCTGATCCAAGTGTTGGAAACGTCAGATATCCCTGCGGGCGTCGTGAATATTTTGACCGGCTCGCATAGTGAACTGGCGCCGCATCTTGCAGGTCACATGGGCATTGAGGCCTGCTGGAGTTTCGGCAGCGCGGATGTGTCTAAGGCTGTCGAAATCGCGTCCGTGGGCAATCTAAAACGCACATGGGTCAACAACGGGCTAGAAACAGACTGGAGCCGTGACCAGACGAAACAGATGCTGGCGCATGCCACCCAAGTGAAAAATATCTGGGTGCCCTACGGCGAATAAAGCGGCTTGGTTTAACGGCCAAGCCAACCACGGATGCGCGTGCGTGTTCCATCAAGGCTTTCATCAACCTCGTCCCAAAGCGGATCAATCTTGGCAACGCGGAACCTACGCCACCGCACCCAAACGGCCCAAAAGACAGCTACGAGTATGGTCAAGAAAACAATATTGAACCAAGGGATCAACTGCACATCCGGCCCTGTGACACGTTTGATGCTGATCGCGTTTGGGTAGATCGAAAGAAACTCGCTGCGCAAACCGTAATGGGTAACAGCGTACCACTCATCACGTTCGACAGACTGGGCTTCAGCCTGTAGGTTTGAACTGTCGAGTTTGAAATAAAATGGCCAGCCAAAGCCCGTATCTTCGTTACGAAACACATAAGGCCGCTCGCGGGCCGTGCGCGTGTTGATCAACCGCAAATCACGGTTTTGCAGGGTCGCGTCATTGCCGCTGTCGGATTGCGCATAGAACACGCGGTTCCAGCCGGACAAATCAGCGCGCAAAATCTCGGTCCCTTTGATCTGAACGATGTCGCGCTGTGGCAGACTGTAATACAGAACCGAGCCGACGCTCAGCCAAAATACGGTAATGATCGACCACTTAATGAAACGCATCGGACAGGCTCTTTTCTACATAAAGTTCTGGACGTAAATCAGCGTCGCACCGACACCAATTGGGACGATGTAGATCACCACGGCCAACCACAGCTTGAGCGACTTCATATAGCCGGTCATCTCTTCATTGATGAAGGCATCGCGGTCACCTACCCGTAATTCAGAAGCCCATCTGGCGATCAGCCGTTCGCGGTGTGCTGTGCGAAAATACATCAACAGACACACATACAGCGCGGTCAGCACCAGAAGAAACAAGACCAAAATACGCCACATCGTTCAATCCGCCCTTTTTCTGTTACCGCCGTTCGCGCAGCGCGCGTCCGAGATATGCGATCACGCCTACTGGTACCCAGATAATTGCGGCAGTGGCACTCAACAAGAGGACAACTTGAAGCTCATACAAAACCGCGCCCTGCGTCCGCAATCCAAGGTAGGCCAGCGCGAGAAGGGTTTGCCACCCTGCCAGCCACAAAAGTGTGACACCTAGCGTCCGCACAACACTGCGAAGTTGGGTGACATCATCCGCAAGACTTTTCCAACCGACATAAGCCGCCAGTACCGCTACACCCAGCCAATACAGTACTCCCAAGCTCATTGCATGAGTACCTTGTGCACCAAGCCTGACGACCTCATCCATCTCCAAAGATATCGCGCACTGTTTACCGTCATGTCCTTATACCTTCTTCACGCACACCCATGGTTGCTAGACAGGTTACGCGCGCCGTGTCATCAAACAAGAAAAACGAACGAGGAGTTTTCCCAATGGGGACACAAGACCTGATTTCACGCCTGAATGACACCGCTTTATTGCGCACCCAAGCCTATGTTAACGGCGAATGGGTGGATGGCGATGAAGGCACGTTTGATGTGACCGACCCTGCCACGGGGGATGTGGTGGCCCAAGTCGCAGATCTGTCGCGCGCCCAAGTTGCAGCTGCAATTGAGCACGCACAAGGCGCACAAAAAGCATGGGCAAAACTGGCTGCCAAGGAACGCTCGCAGGTCCTGCGGAAATGGTTTGATTTGATGATGGCCGCGCAAGAAGACCTCGCGATTATTCTTACCGCAGAAATGGGCAAACCACTTGCCGAGGCACGCGGCGAGATCGGATATGGTGCTTCATTTGTGGAATTCTTCGCAGAGCAAGCCAAACGCATCTACGGTGAGACAATCCCCGGACACCAAGCGGACAAGCGCATCACAGTGATCAAACAACCCATCGGCGTTGCCGCATCGATCACCCCGTGGAACTTCCCCAATGCAATGATCACCCGCAAAGCAGCGCCCGCGTTGGCAGCAGGCTGCGCATTTGTAGCCCGCCCGTCCGAGCTTACACCGCTATCTGCCTTGGCTATCGGTGAATTGGCCACCCGTGCCGGACTGCCTGCAGGGTTGTTCCAAGTCGTGACCACATCTGACGCCTCATCAACGGGCAAAGAGTTCTGCGAAAACCCGACTGTACGCAAATTGACATTCACCGGTTCAACCGCTGTGGGGCGCATTTTGCTGTCTCAAGCCGCCGATCAAGTGATGAAGTGCTCTATGGAGCTGGGTGGAAACGCACCGTTCATCGTGTTTGATGACGCGGATTTGGATGAAGCTGTGATTGGCGCGATTGCGTGCAAATTCCGTAACAACGGCCAGACATGCGTCTGTGCAAACCGCATTTATGTGCAGGCCGGCGTCTATGACGCCTTCGCCCAAAAATTTGCAGCAGCAGTGGCAAAATTGAAAATCGGCAGTGGTTTTGATGGCGCAGATCTTGGCCCATTGATTTCGGCCAAAGCCGTTGAAAAAGTCGAAGACCATATCGCCGATGCCACATCCAAAGGCGCGTCAGTGCTGATGGGCGGCTCACGTGACAACACTGGCCCGCTGTTCTTTGCGCCCACCATTTTGACCGGCGTGACCCAAGAGATGAAAGTCAGCCAAGAAGAAACATTTGGGCCGATGGCACCTTTGTTCAAATTTGAGAACGAAGATGAGGTGATTGAGATGGCAAACGATACGATCTTTGGTCTTGCCTGCTACTTCTACGCCAAAGACCTGAGCCGCGTTTACAAAGTCGCAGAGGCGCTGGAATACGGTATTGTTGGCATCAACACAGGCATCATAAGCACCGAGAACGCCCCGTTTGGTGGTATCAAGCAATCGGGTCTTGGCCGCGAAGGCAGCCACCACGGCATCGAAGAATATCTTGAGCTGAAATACATGTGCATGTCCGTCTAACCGACGACACGACAGGCAAAACGAAGGCGCGGCACATATAAATGCCGCGCCTTTTTTGTTGTTCAGCGGGATAGATAGCGTGGTTTAATTTACAGCCTTCGCGTCAACCACGTCAGGCGTAACCGGCGGTTGGCTTTGTATGGGGATTTGGCGCGGTTTCAACGCCTCAGGGACTTCGCGTAGCAAATCAATGTGCAGCATGCCGTCCTTGTGGACCGCACCTGTTACACGGACATGGTCGGCCAGATGGAACCGCCGCGAAAACGCACGGGTCGCGATACCGCGATGCAGATAGGTGCGCTTGGCGGTTTCTTGGGGTTTGCTGGCGGTGATGTGCAGAGCATTTTCCTTTACCTCGACCTCAAGATCATCTTCAGAAAAACCTGCAACTGCGATGGAAATCCGGTATCCATCTTCGTCGGTTTTCTCGATGTTATAGGGTGGGTAGCTTTGTGTGCCTGCGTCATTCGTCATGACGCGGTCCATCAAATCAGCAATCTGATCGAAGCCAACAGTGGCGCGGTAAAGCGGTGACATATCAAGAGTTCGCATGAGTATCCTCCTAGAAGCGATAGATGTGCGGCCATCCCGATTGGGCATGGTCCAATAGTTCGACGGTCCCAGTATTGGCGACCGTGAAATATAGTTGGGAACGGCTTTGCAGCGTTTCAAGCCCCTCAGGTTGTGCACAGCTAGGGTTTGATAAACTTCGCGCCAGTCTCGGACCGTTGGCCACTTAAAATTGTTTTGCTGCGCGCACCTGATTGCCCTTTCCATTGCCCTTCGCCTGCGTTCAGACGGCTGGCAAGACCTTCCAGGTTTTGCTGCAGGTTCGCCCCCAAAGAAACGCCCTGCCCATCCATTTCCGCCTTAGCAGACACAACAGAAACGATCTTTGCGACACCATTCTGAAACTGAAAAATCGGCGCTCCTGAACTGCCGAAATCCACCTCACAGGAAAGCACAAGCGCACCAGCTTGCTTGCCCAAAACTGCACATACCTCTTGGATTGAGGCGGCACTTGCACGGTCATGGGCGTATGAAACAACACCAACATTATCCCCCCGCTTGGGCAAACGGTCCGTCAAAAAGGGTTTCACTCTTGTGTCACGGATCGGTCGTTCAAGTTCCAACAAAGCAATGTCCATCCGGATGCGCGTCGTAGGAGTGGCGTTGGAATAATCATACCCTTCGGCAACAACAGCGCGTGTGACTTGACGGTAACTCTGCGCACGCCCATTACGCAGCCCTGCCAGAAAACGGATCGTACGGTGATCAATACGCGTGCCGCTGTCTTTATCAAACAAACAATGCGCAGCGGTCAGCACCACCTGCGGCGTGATAAGCGCACCAGTGCAAAAGCCTGTCCCAGCAATATCAAGCTGACCCACACCTTCAAACCCGCGGTTGTCATCACCTGTTTGAAACTGGCTAAGCCGCGTGTCTTCCGCCAACAAAAACGTCGCCGAAAGGAAAAAAGACACCAAAAGAACGGCAAAGCGCATAGATTTTTCTACCAAAGTTTGAGGACAAACTTTGGCCGCCTTTAGCCCCTAACGCAAGATGGGAACCTGCGGCGCACTCGCGTCGCGTTCAAATGCAGGAGGCAAAGGACCACCGGTCGCCCAATCCAACAGCTCAACTGTATGCACAATTGGCACACTTGCGGCAGAGCCAATTTGCATCATGCAGCCGATATTGCCAGCCGCAATCACATCTGGGTTCTTGGCCTCGAGGGTTCTTACTTTCCGGTCCTTAAGTTGCTTTGAAATGGCAGGCTGCATCAAATTGTACGTCCCCGCAGAGCCACAACACAGGTGGCTATCCGCCGGTTCAACCACGTCAAAACCCGCGTTTCGCAAAAGGTCTTTGGGAAACGTCTTGATCTGTTGGCCATGCTGTAATGAGCAAGCTGCATGATACGCCACAGTCATGTTTTGTTCAGGCAGCGGTGGCATCTCAAGCTTCATCAAAACCTCGGAGACATCCATCGCAAGGCCTGCAATTGTTTTGGCATCACTCGCAAGATCAGTGCCCTCAAACATATGGCCGTAATCTTTGATCGTAGTGCCGCACCCACTTGTGTTGATGACAACAGCATCAAGACCGTCACCATTTACATGCTTCATCCATGCTTTGATGTTGGCACCCGCCGCCGAATGACTTTCAGACGTTTTGCCCATGTGATGGGTCAGCGCGCCACAACAACCCGCACCATCGGCCACAACCACCTCGCACCCCAGTCGGGTCAAAAGCCGAATAGTGGCGTCGTTAATGTCAGTGTTGAGCGCCTTTTGCGCACAGCCCGTCATCAATGCCACACGCATTTTCTTTTTGGCTTTCGGCGCAAATGTTTGCGGATCATCGTTGCGGCTAACCGGCGGTATCGTTTTAGGCGCCATCTCAAGCATCGCCCGAAGCCGCGCATCAGGCATCAACTTTACAAACGGACGCCCTAATTTTGCACCTGCAAGCGCCCAACGAAAACGCATCGGGTATGGTAAAATTTTCGACAGCACCCACCGCAACACGCGATCATCCCAACGCCGTTTATAATTCTGTTCAATATACTCGCGCGCATGATCAACCAAATGCATGTAATGCACACCGCTTGGGCAGGTCGACATACACGCCAAACATGACAAGCATCGATCAACGTGCTTGACCGTATCCGGGTCAGGCGCACGATTGTTTTCCAGCATATCTTTGATCAGATAAATCCGCCCGCGAGGGCTGTCCAATTCATCCCCCAAAACCTGATATGTAGGGCACGTCGCAGTACAAAAGCCGCAGTGCACACAAGTTCGTAGGATCTTGTTCGAGCGTGCCGTGGCCGGATCCAACAACTGTTCTTCGGTAAATTCAGTACGCATGGCCTACCCCATCAATCCTGTATTCAAAATGCCGCGTGGGTCAAATTTTGCCCGTAACGCGTCACTCAAGCGGCGCACTCCTGCATCTTCCGGATGGAACACAGGCAAGGATGCACGCGTTTGCGCAGAAGCGCGCACCAACGTGGCGTGGCCCGAAATACCCTGTAACGCGGTTCGCAAGTCACGCCCCTCTGCAATGCGCAGCCAAATCAAACCGCCGCCCCAATCCAACAATGCTGCATCCGCACCAGCCGCTTCCAAGACTGCAGGCGCGTCGGAAGGACG
>Ga0209652_1001555_pt1 | contig 18629 bp, 17 predicted proteins | sample SaaInl74LU_5_DNA_FD_184641 | JGI IMG/M metagenome (GOLD analysis project Ga0209652, IMG submission 184641) | Marine microbial communities from expanding oxygen minimum zones in the Saanich Inlet - ESP_74LU_5_DNA (SPAdes) (version 2) | ecosystem: Environmental > Aquatic > Marine > Intertidal zone... | reverse complement strand
CCCCCAGCAGCATCAAGCATCATGTGCGTGCAAATCATCTGTGCAAATGAGGAAATGAGAAGTTGGAAGTTGGAAATGACTGCAGTCATCATCTGCAATCTGCACCCGACCGAAGCCGCCTTGAACTTGCACCGGCTTACCCATCTATGGCGTAACTGTTCACCGCTGTCAGATGATGCACGACACTCACTCATCTCGCAAAAAAGCTTTGCGATCTTCCATCCATCTGTTCCTAATGTCCATGTTGGCCTTCATCATCGGGTTCCTCATGAGCTACGATGCAGCCACAATGCAAGACAACACATGGGATATAGACGATGTCGATGGATCCATCACAACACTAGATACAGTCATTAATTCAGCAGCAGCAGCATCAGAAGATGATGATGCCCCTGCAACAACATTAGAACTTCTTGGTAGAATTGCACTGAGACAGCGTCAACTGAACAATGAAATCATTCGAGAGTATGGAGTGTTTGGCAAGGATATATTCAATAAGATCAATGTAGAGAAGAGTATACAGTTATCTTCATTGTCACAGACCAAGTTAATACGGAAGATAATGATCAAGATTGTGTTGAGTAGGATAAAAAATCAAGGGAATGAAGGCGCAGAAGGTAGCAGTCAGCCAGCACCTGTATTTCAATGGGTTACAGTAGGTGACTCATCTGCAGCGGGTTATGGCAATGCCTATTCTCAAAGTTACACATCAATATTACAAACTACCGTGTCTGGCATATTTCAATCAGCTGGCATTGAGTTTGTAGCGTCAAATCGTGCGGGTGATACATTCTCTGGTATGGAAGTCGCATTTTGTATGAAGGAAATGTTTGGTGCGGATGTAGATGTGCTTAGCTGGGATTTCATGCCACTGGATACGAATCATTTTGATCCGTTGAGCAATAGTCAAGGAATGGATCCTTTGCTGTTTGGAGAAAGGGTTGGAATGACCTATTATCCACAGTTACCGTTTCTTTACTTTCTTGGGAAAGCAACAGGTGTTGAAATGCAACAACAACTTGGTGCCTTGGAAAATCGTGGTGTAGGCTTTGCAATGATGACGGATGCACTGAGGGAAGTCGTATTGAGTGTACCGAATGGTAATGATAATGATGGAGGAGGAAATCTACCACCTGTTGCTTCAAAATTTCACTGCAACGGGGCAATTGAAGGGGTTGAGGCATGTGACGATCTCACTCAGATGTATCAATGTTACTCCAATGAGGGAGGTGAATGCAAAAAAGTGAAATATGACGTAGCAAAAGAATGTGTCGATCCTCGCTACCAAACACCTTGGAATGATGGATTCAAGATGCACAGACTGAAAGGCCGTCTACTGGGTTTCCACATGATAGAAATGCTCCGCCTGGCAGCACTAGAGCTTGATTTGCTTGAACTGAAGCAACCTCACTTGCGGGACAGTCCATTAGAAACTTTAGATATACTGAGAAATGAAGAGGAGGTGGAAGGCTTCTTATTCTCAAAGACTACTGCAACAACGTCCACTAAAGAATCATCGTGGGATTTGCTAAAGCTGAAGAAATCAACTTGCTTGGATGCAATGTCGATATTACAAAACAGTGACCAACGCGATGAAGTCCTCCCAATCCAGCTCCATCCTCCTCAATCATCAATATGTGAAGAGTTTGTCCCGTTCCAAACTGCCTTTTTCCGCACAAGCTACAGAGAGCAGCGGATTAGACTACTAGAACCTGTTTCGGAATTTAATGAAGGGCGCGAAGTTATGTATGGTGTTTGCTTGCATGCAAGTATATGTGATGCAGGTCAATGCGAGGTAGACCCTGTACCTATAGAAGACACTCTAATTACAGTCGACACGGTTCAAATGTCGGTTCATGGCAAACTTATCTCTGAGCTAACACGGATAGGAGGTTGCTACTTCCTTGGAAATGAAGAAGGATTGATATGGAAAGAAGAAGCAGGTGGAGAATCAGGGATTACAATCAGGACATCGAATACATTGTTTGTGTCTTCATTTTTTGCCCTGCATTAGTTGGCGTGATGAATAGCTGGAGGTCGGATAAAACTAAATATCAAATCCTCTGCGTCTTCATCACCCTATTGCAGCTGTGTGCAGATCATTTTTCAGCTATTAAGTTGTTAGATGAACCTACCAAAATGTTTTGTATGCACTCCTCTATTCCCCAAAATTCATGTCAACTGTTCAAATCTACATCATCATGATAGACTGCTTCCCCATCATGGCCGCATTTTCCTTCATGAAAGCCTCCTGAAACTCAAAAATGATTGTTACTGTCAATAAAATCCCCGTTCCACTACCAATAGCACCCATGTAATCTGCCACTACAGTCAGCAAGCCTATACAAATACCCCCCAATGCAGCAGCAATTGGGATGTAACGCCCCAAAATCTTTGCAGTGGCAGTTTCACGATGTCCCTTCATTACAATTTGATTCTCGCGAAAATGACGTGCAACATCCCTCACACTTGATCCAGACACCTCGGTCCAAGTTCTAGCAAAGATGGCACATGCAGTTAGAGTGAACATGAGATAGAATAGAGCGTGGAAGGGATCCTGTAGCATGGCCGCGAATGTAGCCGGAGGTGAGACATAGTAGGCTAGTCCTCCAACAGGGACCGTGTTCGTGACTGCACCAGTTTCCAAAGTAGAAGGCGACCAATCTCCGAATAACTTCACAAAGGGAGAATTAGGAGCTTGATTGTAAAACATTTGCGACATGAAGTAAAGATTTGACACGAACGCAGTCTGCAAAATGATGGGCATGTTGGAAGTGTAGAATAATTTGATTGGGTATTTCTGTTCCGCTCCACGAGCACGTTGACTCTTCACCGCCAGCATAACACGCCATCCTTGCATGTAGATGCAAAGAGCGAATATGAGAAGAGTGGCCGCAAGATTTGTTAGATTTGGAAGGTTTTGACGGTACAGTGCCTCTCGGATAGCCTGGAGCTTGTTGCTTCTCACAACCATGAGGTGGAAGAAGGCAAGTACAGCTCCCTCAAACTCAGTTCCGCGTCCAGTATTAATAGTGGTAGGACTGAAAGCTTTCCAAACAATAGTCTCGCTGATATGGGAGGCAATAAAGAGACTAATACCGGATCCCAATCCATATCCCTTCTGAAGCAACTCATCCAACATGAGCAAGATGACGCCAGCAAATGTCAACTGTGCCACAATAAGAATGGCATTACCCGCCCCAATGGATGCCACATCACCATACATGCCGCTAACAACGTAGAGTGTCGCCTGCACAAGAGTAACAAGCAACCCAACAAGTTTTTGTGCGGCAGTGAATAAAACTCGATCCTCTTTACTCTTCAAATCCACATCAAGTATCTTGGCACCGGCAAGGAGCTGCATCGCCATACCAGTCGTCATCAATGGGCTCACACCCAACTCCATCACCGTGCCGCGGTTAGACGCCAAAATAACTCGCATCCAATAGAAAGGATCGGAAGTTTGCGCCCTTTGGATGCCATAGAGCGGAAGATTGGAGCACACTACATACACGAGAAGAGCACAGACGGTCCATGTGATTTTCTCACTGAAGGGGACTTTTTGAGTGGGTTTCTCCACCTCGGGGATGAATCGGAGGATGGGGCGGAGTAGTTGAATGAGCTTCATTGTCGTCGTAGTGATGGTGTTGGCACCAAGCAACAAGCTGCAAGTTGTGTCATCGTTGACCACAGATCATCGGCACGGCAGAAAACAATGACACTCTCTACTCTCTGGGATATGAGCCACACAAATATTTCACCCAAATCTTTCATTTAACATCCAGTATCAACAACTAACATCCATTAACTATCCTTTTTTGTCACACTGGCACTCCCCTCTTCTTTCTGTCATAAAAATCCCCTCCATCTTTGCTTCCTACCTCCTCTTCCTGAACTGGCAGCGTTCATAATGCTGCCCTGGTTCATGCACTCGTGTTAGTTGAACACGTCTAGATACTCGAAGCTTTTACCTCCTGCCAATCTTGACTTACTCTGTCAAGGAGAGAGACGACGCCATTTGCCCGAGTCAGTTTATCATCTGGCATAAAACAACACTTTGCTGCGCTACAGAACTGCACCGGTTATCGAACATAGCTTTCATATCATGTCATTATCAAACAAAGCAACGCCAAAAATCAAAGCCGTAATCTTCGATCTAGACGGAACGCTGCTCGATACCGAATCGCTTAGCTGTCGAGCTGTCATAGATGCGTTCGAACTAACTAATGCCCCATTAAAGCCAGCTATCCGATCACAACTCAAACAAGATGGAGATCTGTTACCATGGGAGCTAAAGCAAAGAATATTAGGTATGCGAGGATCAGAATGGGTGCCAATAACGTTGGGGTATGCACAAGAGAAGTGGGATTGGGTTGGACATGAGAATGGGCTTGATTGGAGAGATGGGTGGCAGTCAAGACGAAACAATAAAGACACACAAGAGAGTGAAACGAGGGAGAGAATTATCAACACATTCATAGAAGCTTGGGAGAGACGGCTTGGATCTCTCTGCGAACAAGTTGTAGCGTGTCCAGGAGCTCTTGAGCTGGTAAGAGCGTTATCTGAGCATGGAGATTTACCTCTGGCAGTAGCTACAAGCAGCAGATCGGAAGGTGTAAGGAAAAAAAGAATCAAGCATGAAGAGATGTTTCAATTCTTTGAACATGTGGTAACTGGAGACGACAAAAACGTGCGCAATGGCAAGCCCGCTCCAGACATCTTTCTAGAAACAGCAAGAAGACTAAATGTGCACCCTTCTGAATGCATAGTTTTTGAAGATTCATTGCAAGGAGCAATAGCTGGCAAGGCTGCTGGGTGTGTGACTATAGCTGTCCCTGATAAGAGGATGGAGAAAGAAGCATTCATAGACCATTCTGATCACGTTATACCAAGCATGTGGCACTTTGAAGGAAAGAAGTGGGGGATTGATGTAGATATGAGCAACCATTCCATTGATAACTAGTTTATCACAACAGTAGCAGATTGCAATTTACAACTTTTCTACCCTTTATTTCCTGACATTCAGTCTGATACTGAAGTTGTGGATATTTTCTTTTGCCTCACTCTTGTATTGAAGTTGAAATTGCTCTTCAGACTGGATAACCAGTCGGCAGAATGATCTACCCTATTGATTGTTGGAACAGGATGAGGACTCATTTCAATTTGTACACTATCTCCTCGACTCAATTCCGTTCTATGCTTGCCATCAAAATGAACGCAAGCTGTCGAGCGAGCATCACTTGGGACATAACATCGCAGTACGACATGATCTGGGAATACCATGCTTCGGAAACTGAGGACATGGGGGCAAATTGGAGTTACCATAATCGCAGGAACTGCTGGATGAACAACAGATCCTCCAGCAGCCATGCTGTAGGCTGTCGACCCAGTTGGTGTTGCAAAGATGATACCATCGGCTTGCACTGTCGTCAAGTGAACGTCATCGCAAAAGCATTCCAAGCTTGCCAAGTAAGGACTCGATCCCCTATCGATGACAACTTCATTGAGTACAGTATAACGAGCACGAAGTGATCCATCAATTCCGAATATGCGACAGTCAAATCTCATGCGCATTGAAATGCAAATTTTATTGTTGTTGCCAAATGCTAATGGTTCTCTGTCACTGTATCCCGAAAAGGATGATGCTTCTATGTGCATGTTGTTATTTGCACGCTGAGAAATCGTTAGACCATTCTTGTTATCGTGACTGCCCTTGTCGTCATCCCCATCATTCTCATCGGCAGTCACTTCTTTCAGACCTAATGCTATCAATATTGCTTCCAACATTTCTTCTCTGGCAAATGGAGTTAGGAATCCCATGCTCCCCCCAGCGACAGGAAGTATTGGGGGGACTGGTCCACTGAATACATGTGACGCATACATTATTGTGCCATCACCACCTAGTGTTACAATCAGATCTGCATCAGACAAGTCCGCAGAATGTTGCTGCTCCTCTCCATTACTATTGTTGGTCACATCATCTTCAGAAGGTGACAGTAGCTGTTTACCACTCCCAAATCCTGGCACTGGCTTGGGATCAAAGTGTCGAATCATTTCGCTGTCCAAGTCAATGTTGTCAAAGTTTCTCAGCTTTTCCCTAAAAATAGAATCTACCATGATTTGCACTCCATATTCTAATAATTGTTCAATCACTTCTACCGCCATGGGGACTAAATCTTCATCATCTGGTTTTACAAGTATTAGCACTGCTGGCGAGTATAATGCCCCCTCTCCATTTGCAGATGTTGACGACGTGTCATCAACAAAACTGTACGCCACTTGCCCGGTAGCAGGTGCTGTTAGCTCCATATGATTGTGATCGCCGACAACTTTTTCACGAATTGTTTCATGGCAAGCGTCGGCATTGCACCAAGTTAACTCCATCTTGCGTTTGGTTGCTGCTTTTTTGTTTTCTCCGTTCGTCTGAACTAGATTTTCGGCATCATTGATGGCTGCTTCTGAATTCAATTCATTGATGTCTGTTTTTGCTTCTGCAGAATAAAGGCGGTGTAGAGACGACCGTATTATGGGCGCTGGCCTCACTTGGAATGCATCTGCGAGGCATAATAATGCCGCAAGGGAGAGTATGTGCTGCTTCATTTTGAATCTAAACATTCACAGCAAACAAGCTACTGCAACCACGCCGTGTCCAAACAAACAGATATACCGCCGATTGCTCCTTGAGATAGTTATGCAGAGGATGGAGGAACGGAATGGAACCACGTTCGTAGGAAGAATTTTTGCTTGAGAGGGCGGAGGAAACCAACCGACAGATGTTCGTTCGCGGAAAATATCCATCTCTCCCGCCACATTTCAGGTAAAATCCAGCCTACCAATCTGCCTACCTAATCACCTACTTACCTACCTGCTTGCCTTCGTTTCTTTTGCTTGTTGCTCGCCTCTGCCATTTGCCATCATCCAGCACATTTCATACACTTAGGAAATTAGGTAATGTTGCATTATCTCTACCTCTAGACATCATTTAACCAATTATTGGAGTCTTCATACGCCGAGGGGAGAACCAAACAGCGTCGCAGTCGGAACATTATCAACAACAAAGCATAATGAGTTCTCGGATATATTATGCAATACTCTGCTGCATATGGATGGATGGATTGGTCACAACTGATGCATTCATGGCATCAAGACAAGCAGCAGTGCCCCGTATAACACTTGATGAGTTCCTTGCTGCCCCTGTTTTATCACGTCCCATCATTATTCGGGATATTGTCTCGCCAGAAGATATAGAGTCTCTGGCGGATGATTTGCTGAGCACCCTTGGCAAGGAGCAGATACAGATGCAGCATAAAATCAAGGACAATGACGGCAAAACAATCACAGAGATTTATGATGTCTCTATGTTCGAATCTGTTGAGTACATGATGGACTCTGAACATGATGATTCATTCTTTGCGTTTGTCGAGGGGCTTCTTCCTAGCTCTACAACTACCAAACTCCATAAAAAGTTGACAGATATCAGAGAAGCACCATATCCGCAACAAGAAGATTGGTTTGATTATTTTCCAGAGAACATAAGGCCTTCTGATGCAATAATCTTGGCTGGAGAAGGAGCGGTTAGTACACTGCATCGTGATCCATTTGAATGGACGGGTACAAGCTTGTGTTTGGAGGGAGTGAAGATATGGAGATTCATACCGACACCTGCAACCGCTGATGGAGGAGTCGCAAAGGTGGATAAGGAACTACAATCATATCGTCTAGATTCCATCGCGTGGGAACAAGAGGAGAACCAGCAATCTGTTCCTTTGGTTTTGAGTGCAGGTTGGCAAAGTGATATGACATTGTATGACTCAATTGATGAAGACTTTCCAACCGCTTTTGAGTGGGCTAGTATGGAGGAAGAAAACAACACTGTGTTCCGGAATGAAATAATATCTCAAGGCAGTGATTCTTCTCGCCTTCGACCTAGCAGCGTTGCATCCGATGCTTTAAAAAGTATTGACGAAACGACTCCTTTCGTTACTGCAACTCAATTTGCTGGAGATTTGCTTCTGATCCCGGCTCACTGTTGGCATCAAACATATGCGCCTGTACCATCTATAGCTGTCGCATCCCAGAGATGTGGTATAAGCGACGGTGCAAAAGTTGTTCAACACGTAATCGACTTGACAACAAATGACCGGACAATACCTGATATACTACAACAAAGAGAATACAAGGAAGAAGGGATTGGCAAGCAAGTTGTAGCTGATTTGTTGGATTTTGCAATCAACAGAAGCACTGCTTAAGGTAGAAGCTTCGATGTTTCTAAAACACATCAAAGCACGTATACTATACATTTACAACAATCCATCTATAACTAAACTTCATCTGCATCTTCTTTCATGTTCTCCGTCACACTCTTGGCATTGCTACTGCTGAGATGCAACGGAGACCAGTCATCGTCGGGAACCATCTCTAATTTGTGTCGATCAGACATCTCGCCTGCATGAGAGCTGTCTTGGCATTCTTTCGTATGTAAAATATGTGACTCCACCTCCTCGAGGAATTCCTCAGCCTCGCGCTCTGACATCAGTCCTTGCCGAGACAGTGTCTCGTAGTAAGCAGCAGCTTTGCTGAGAATGATATGGCACGCGTAGTGACTCTTTATCTGTTGAACTTCTTTCTCGTCAAATTCATCCAAAGCTTGCTCGGCTAGAAGTACTTGGTCAACAGATTCTTGAAGGACTACATTCTCTGCCAGAGTCAGTTCGTCTCTACCATCTCCTTGTGATAAATCTTTGAACGCTTTTTCGGCTATCTCGTGAGCTTTGATAAACGCCAACAATTCTTGCACAAGAAATAACATCCCGAAGTGCTCGAGCTCCGTATGAAACTCATTGATAGTGATTGCCCTCAGCCTGAATATGCGTTTCACTCGAAGTAAAACCATTTTTACGTGGCTTGCTAACGAGTTACTTGCAACACATAGCGCCTCCCAATCTGCTAACGGCTGGCCACGAGCAGCCTTGTCCTGCGCATAATCTAAACTGCTGAAGAGAGAGTATGGAAGGAACCCTCGACTGACGCACGGATGAGGTTGATATGAGTCACGCGGTTGAGTTAAATTATTGTGCTAGCACGATGTATGCCACTTACCTTTCAACTTCGCCCCTCTCAATAAGGAGATGGTATGCAGCTCTTAAAGCCTTGATAAAAATCAATCTCTCTTCATTCGCTTCCATCTTTGTTTCCGTACTTTTCCGCAAGTCGAAAATTGATCCTCGGGCAGAAGCTCGCATTAAATGTCTCACAGAAGGCAGTCTAGGAAACTGAATTAGAGACGTTCTGCGACTACGAATGCCACTGCTGCTGTCTCTACTTTTGTTGACGTTTCTGGCTTCGCCTTCGACGTTTTCATCATCGACAGCAGAGCCGTTCATATATGGCAAGACGTTTGCTAGATTTGGATGCTTGTAGCTACGCGGCGGCGTTTGTTCCTACGAGTAAGCAGCGGTACAATGGCAAAAGATTAGATATGTTACAAGCATACATACCAGTCGGCAGATTGATGTTGTATACTCACTTTATGTCTTTTGACAGCAGCTTTCAGTTGCTCATAGGTGATGTCTCTTAAGAACGGAACGTGTTCCCTTACGACTGTGAAATCCAGATCGCAGAAGCGTTCATCTGCAAGAAGTGACACATACTCTGTCAAAGAGTATTGTACCATGCGGAGGCGGTATTTTGATATAATTTTCAGTCTTGAATCTGTAGGTGTGACCAGGCCGAGCTTTTTAAGCAGAGGGCCGCAAGTTGGGGCATTGATAATCAGTGTCAGCATGGCTATGCCACCTGTCAAGAAGAAAACTTTTGCAGCAAAATCCCTGTATACCGTGTCACGAGTGACCTCATACACCTCAGAAAATAACGAAAGAGCCAATGCTAGTCCGACCGCGCCTCTTAGTCCAGAATATGACATGAACATGGCTTCTTGCCAACTCGTGCCGATACCGATTACCGAAATGAGAGGATAAAACGCAAAAATCAAAAAGAACCGAATCGCTAGCAACAAGATGAACAGGAGAAACAGAGTACCCCAATCCCGAGCTTCAAATATTTGTTCATTCACTGCACTTGTTTTATCAGAGTCCACAAGCATGCCTCCAAAAACGCAGCCGGCTAGGGTAAACAAAAGCGTGTTCAGCAACATCTCCGTGATCTCCCAAAAGTGCGTCATTAGGTGTGTGTTGTTGATGAGGTTCTCTCCGAATGCCTTTACAGTCAATCCTAAAAACAAAACGCCAATAATACCACTACATTCGGCAAGTTCCGACGAGAAATATGTCAAATAAGCCACACTTATGGTGAGAACGACCTGAGCCACACTATCCTCTCCGCTGAGTCGATATTTCAACATATATAGCATCAAGACTGTGCCAATGCCAAATGCAAGCCCTATACACATGCCTCCGAGGCTCAGACGAAAGAACAGCGCGAAACCTTCTCCCCATCCGATGTTCCTTCCTACATCGGGGACCAACTCGTACAGAAAGCGAGCTCGAAAGATAGTGAAGAAAACATATGCTGATCCATCGTTCAACAGAGACTCGCCTGAGATGTGCATCCTAAGCCGTGGTCTGTAGGTGTGTAATAGAGAATTGAATGAAGGAGATTTAAGGTGAGATGCCTCTACACAGTCTAAGCAGCGAAAGACGAGAAGCAGGAGAAGGCTTTCACTCACGGAGCGCCAAGCTCATTCATCAAGACAGAGACAGCAACTGGATCTGTGGCCGACAAAATAGCCCCCTGGAGCGAAGAGTATTGTGAGTATTTGAGCGAAGCGATAAAAGACTAACAATACGATGAGTGACTTACAAATGTCATACAAAGATCGAAGGACCACTCATATGGAAGAATATAATAAGCAACCAACGCCGTCAATGCTGTACCAGCTAATACCATTGGAAACGCGAAAACGAACAGCTGAGAGAAACTCTTCAAGAATAAATGGACATCAATTGAATATGAATCAACGTATAATAATCCAGGAAGGAAGATCAGCAGCAGCAGTTCGCCCGGTATTCGCATCCATGTAGAGACACTCTCGTCGACTACACTATCCACACCATCTGTTGTTCTCACTTCCACTCCAACTCCGATAGCCAGCCCTATCAAAAACATCATCGCTGTGAATGGAATAGCTCTAGCGTAGCGGCTAAGCACATAATACACAGCTATACCCACTAATTGCGCAAACCAAGGAAAGAACACCGCATGGACAGCTACTTCCGCTTGACTCTCCGTGTCTTCATGATGAACGTCGGTAGTTGTGTTGTCGTCTACTGCATCTACTCCATGATAAGAGTATCCAGCGACAATGATGCCAATGAGAATAAGATCAAGGTTTTTCTGAAGACAATAGTCGCGGACTCGCTTGTCGGTGGGCATATTAGCACGCAGTGTTATGTTTTTTATGTAGTAGTTTAGTTGTCAAACAGTAAACAGTGAGCATAATAACACTATTGTATCATCATATGGCGACATAAAAGTGGTGCCGTTTTACTTCTGTCTGCGGGGTGAATCTTAGCAGCGGTGAAATTATTAGTATTAGAGGGTAGATGTCTATCCTTTGTAACCGTGCATTTCGTGTATGAAAAAGAAGGGATTAAGAATAAAACTGACTTGTATTGTTTGATATAGGTGAACACTTCAGCTTCCTCGGAAAAAAGCTTCATGAATTATTATCCCACAAAAATCACGGTGAAAAGCTAGCGTAACGTCGACGGAAGAATCGTCGCAGTTAATAACGTCAGGACAATTATCCGCCGCAAATAGCACCAATCAATATATTGGTTATGAAAATTAATATTGAGAGGTTCTAGATGATGAAGAAGTGAAACTGAGAAACAGCGAAAAAAAATACAACAATTAATTTTGAAGACTCCTAAATAATGGCACTTCGACCAATTGGAGTCTACATGCTCACCGGCAGTGCTCTTCATGCACAGCAGAAAACCTTATATCATGTGGGCAAGATGACTGAGCTCGCCAGTGAGGCTGCATCCCTCACGACGCTAGCTGGTGAGGAGCTAGAGTCCTCTATCGAAATGGGAGGGAAGGCAGCACTAGAATCAGAGCAGGGTTTAGAGTTGCAATCAACATCGATAGAGTTGGAATTAGATGCCGAGAGAGAATTCGCAAAAGCGGCTGGAGAGCTGGCACTAGGGAAGGAATTTTCAGCCGAGGCTGAAGAGCTACATGCACAAGCAGCGGAAAAGACATCTGAGTCTGAAATCGCAACTGCAAAAGCAAGGGATGATTTTGCTGCATCAGAAGCGTTACTTACACAAGCAGAAGAAGATCGTGCGGCCGAATTAATAGATGAGGAGAAGAGTGCTGCAGCATTCGAAGAATCATCAACCGCAGAAGAATTGGCTATTGAAGCAGAAGAGAGAGAAGTAGAGTACGAAGCAATCGTGATCAAAAATGAGGGACAAAGCTTAAATGATGGCGAATCATTAGCTCAAACTGAAGTTGGGGCCTTGGAAGATGCAGAAGTAGTAGCAAGCTGTACACCGATTCCGTTTTTCAATTTCGTTTGCGAGGCATTTGGAGCAATAAGTGAAACAGCCTTACAAGGTCGGGCGGCTTTTGTGGGTGCAAAAGCGGCATTAGAAAGTTTAACTGCTGCTTCCGCTCAACGCGGACTCAACGCGGAATTAGCAATTGCATTAGAAAAACAAGAAGAGGCGGCGAGGTGAGCAACAATCAAAAGTGCAGCTTCATTTTTAATCGTCGTGTCTTCAATTCTATAACAATTTCTCCTCGCTACATACTTCTAAACAGATTTGCAGCTGAAGGCAGGGAATATCAATCAATGGCAGGAGAAGAGGGTGCAAAAGCAAGTGAAGAAGTTGCAGAGGCAGAGAGGTTGAAAGTAGATATGGAGGAGTCTGAATACTTGGCACAGAGTGACAAGGATGAGGCGTTAAAGGATGAGGCATTGGCAGCACTGGATGAAGATATGGCAGCGGAGTACGTTGCAAGCGCAGCCCAAGATGAAGCCATTGGTACTGAGGAAGAAGCATCATCTATAATTGCACAAACGCAAGCGGAAGAGCTGTTGGGATCTAGCACCGGAGAAGAACTGTCCGCAAACAGTATGCGTTTGAATGCAGAATCAAAGGAGGCAAAGGCTGAACAGGCAATGAAAAATTCTATGGTTCATGGGTCTCATGCATTCGGTTTTGCGATTCAGTCTTTAATGACAGCTGGTCTTGCCATTTACGTCGTTGTGATGCGATTTCTCTTCCATGTTGCTGTGCCAGCTATCAAACGCTCATTCGCATCAGAGTCGCAGTTTACTGCTTTAGATTTTGGAGAAAGAGTGCTGCTGCTAGCAATGCATTTTACTGTGGTAATGGGAACGATTACATTACTGGCGGATCGGTCAAGCTATGATGATGACGCAATCACGTCAAGATGGAAAGCTCCGGTTCTTTTAGCCTCTGCTGCTGGTCTGATTGAAGCATCCACAATTCACTCTCTCCATGAAGCGTGTTGTTGTTATATGAATGGAAATGATGCCATTGTTACGTCTTTAGCAGCGGTTATATCGTTTGCATCAAACGCAGTCTACTTGGTTCCAGTGGTGCTGATGGAATGTCTGACATTAGTAGTTGTGTTCGGTCCAACAGTGTTTGATGAAATACAAAGCACTCTAGCAAGTAATCAAGTGTTGCTCTGGTTTGCACTGCTTCTGATGTTCTTTATTCGTGTCTTCAAGTTCAAGAGGAATTCTGTGGCCAAGCCTGATCAAACAAAACACAAAAGTGAGACTGAGAGTGGAGTGGAAGAAGGCTATTTTTGTGGTGACGAACGCAAAAGCTTAAGCGCGTTGAACACAAATGAATTGGATCAGGAATATGGTTCTATGGAAGAAATATCTCTTCTCAATTCTCCCAAATCTTCAGAAGTGGTGAATACCAGAAGTGCATCTAGCAGAAAGAGCACAGGCTGCTATCAAAGGTTTTGCCAATATTGGAAGAGTCTTCAATTGTCGGCAGACCTGCTTGTATGCGCTCTGATGGCGATGCTCTTATATCACTCCTGGCCGTTGTTGAAAGTATTAGAACCTGTCTCAAAGTCGTTCCTTGGAGTTGCGGCTTCGTTGCATGGACCGATGATGTTGCTTGTGGTGACCATTATTTTGCTACTGAGTGTTCACTTGATGTTTGTACGTTGAACCGCTAAAATAAGATTCAACATTGCTACGCTAAGAGGATTAATTGTCAATTGAGCACGCGTCTAAGAACTCACGTTATAGCTTTCCTTGTAGATGAGGACTATTGGCATCCTCTATTATCTCTTGTAGGTCGCACAAGAACTCTTCCATGACTGATCCATGTAAGCTATGGTATCCAGTTGGATAGGTCTTGACAGAGATTGTTGAAGGCATGCACTCAACCATGTCGTTGATGCTTTCTTGTTCGCAAACAGTACCAATACCAGCCACTAGCAAGTATACTTTGACAGCGTTGGAGTTTGAAAAATGCTGTGCGATTGTATTCCAACAAGTTACCCCACTATTTGAATCAAATATTCTCCTATAGCAGAGTGCCCGAAATGCAGGATGTACATCACTCCAGAGACCCTCACTTCCATGCTCGTAAACCCTTCCTTCTCTAACCCATTTGTCAACCATGTCTGAAGGATATCCAATCTCACCAAACGCGTTCTTCACGCTATCCAAATTTGGATGAAGCCGCTCAAACGATAATGCTTTTGCCTCATCAAAGTTGGGTATAAAATTACTGTTCACCTCGCGACGCCTAATATCCATATCTTCAATCACAAGCGCTGAAATATCTTCTGGGTGCTTTGCTGCATAACACATGGCGACGCGGCCACCCATACTGTGGCCTACGAGAACAAATCGTTTCTTCTGCAGCAATGGATGTGAGTCGACTACACTTTTTACATCTGCTACTAATGCATCTGAAGTAAACTCATCTTGATCACCCAAGTCAGAGTGCCCACAGCCCCGGCAATCAATAGCAATCGTAGGTGTTGTTAGACTCTGCTGCACACGTCTCCACGTATGTGATGAGGAGTCAAGTCCATGGATGAAGAGCGTGACGGGTTCATCTGTGTTGGCATCATGTGGACAACTCTCTACATAAGAAATGGCCAAATTGGCAGATGATATAATTGAATTGGGCCGGATAAGAGGTAGAGCCATTGCGGTGGCGATCTGCAACAGCAACACGGTCAGATAGAAGAGTAGGTGCATTCTTGCTGTGTGTAGCATCTATTGGCAGGTGGTTAGGGGAGCACTGAAAGAGAGATGGCGCACAAAATGTTACTAATTCCTACGTACAATTCCCCTTTCTGGTTCCCTGTCTCAACGCATTCTCAACCTCGCACAACGCAAACAACTCAATACATAACGCACACATCCACCATGACAGAGAGCGGGGGCATATAAGTACATAGCCATAAACAGCCTCTAGCAAACGACTCTTAATCAGCCATGCCACCTAGGAAGAAAAGAAAGTCATCAGGTGCACCAAAGGAGCCCGAAGAGCCACTTGACTTTGTTGCCCATATCCGAGAAAAAGCTCAGAAGCGATTTGCGAGCAGGCGCAAGAATGTCAATTATGATATCGAACAAAATGTTCGAGAGATCCGAGCTCTGCTAAACATAAACGCCGAAATCTTTGGCCGCGTTATAGACTCTGCAAGTAACTATGGTAGTGGTAAATCTGTGACGTTGACGAGATATGGATTTGATGCTGTGAAAGTGCGTCAAAGTGGTGAATCAACAGAGTTCATCACTGTACCGGCACGCTCTGAACACAGTTTCGCTATCGACGCTTTGTTGCATCTACCTCATGATCTCAACGACGTAATAGTAGTCCAATATCAGGCTGCTCCATTCAATAACTTTATTGATTACAATGCATTCTTCAGGAGCGCACTCATGTTGCACGAAGATATTCTCGAGCCATTCCTTGTCAAGTTGAAAGATCATGTTGAGTCGATCCATGTATTACTGGGAGAAATGGAAAGCTGGCTTTTGGAATCACAGAGAAAAATTGAGTTTATTGAGACAACATTTGATACGAAATTGGAAACTCCTTCTCCCGATCATCTACTCGTTGAAGAAGCATCAGACTGCAATTGTCCTTCTGGTCATTATGGTTTTACGCGATGCCTTCGCTGCAGTGCATACTTCCAGGCGCATACTCGTGCCGCAACTTCGGGGTATTACCTCTGCAACCAATCGCTCTATCCTGGGAAGAGATTCAGATGCACGAAGAGAGTTCCAAAAATTCACATCCTCAAAAAGTATGACCATGATGGGAAGTTTGAGAAGACGTTTCAGATTACAACTGAGAGTGAACAAGCAAAACTGAAGAAGTGCCTAGAATATATGGACAGTTGAAATCGTGGGGTACTGTGTATCATTTTGTTTTCAGAGGTGAAACTAGATAGAGACGTAAATCATGATAATCGTGCCCCTTTTAGGACACTAACTATGTAGGAATGCATTGTTCCAAGAACAGAGAACAAATCTGAAAGCTCCCATAAATCAGCTATAATGATGCTGAATGAATTTGTCCTTATCTACTACGATACGAATCCATGCTTTGCATGCATCAGTGTCACTTCTGAATCCCCGTTAGTATATTTATATATTGATTATCATGCTCCATCATCACAAGCTTCCTTGGCTCAATGGTAGAGCATCTGTCTTCGGAACAGAAGGTTGCGGGTTCGAGTCCCGCAGGGAGTATCTTTTTGATCTTTTTTCTTATCCATTCTATCAACGAAGCTCCAGTTAGATTCTTCTTCTTACAATACTACAGTACCAACAAATCTCTACTCTCTCCTCAATACTTTTGCAGCTTCACTTTCTAATGCTCGTTAGTATATGTTATGCGTGTTAGTTATCTTTTTAGCAGGGCCTCCTCACTCCCTCTTCTCAAATCATCAGATAGACATCATCTGTCCTCTATTGTATCTTCTTTGTCTTCATAGGTAACAAATCTGATGTAACACTTTGATCTGTGTATGTGTCATCTGTTGCTCTTGAAACTGTTCCACCAACTCCGGTGCCTCTAAATCCAAGTCCTCTGTCTGTTCCAACAGCCAACACAACTCCAACGCTACCGTTCCCTGTAGCTGTGCCTCATGTGGATTATCTTTCGTATCCAAACAAATGACATGAATTGCTTTAAATTCCTCTGTGGGTTCTCTACATTGTAAATCTTCAATCACTGCATCGTAAATTCTCTCCTCGAATGCGATTACAACCTCATGATTTTGTACTTCTGAAGTAGGTGTATCTTGCCACCGTTTGGGTGCGACCTACACAGCGTGTAGATTATTCAGTAAATAATAAGTTGAGTATTTGTATGTGAGCCATGTTGATAGACAAGCAGATCCGAATATATACAAAACAATACTGAATTCAACGACATACCTTCACGGAAGCACCACGCTTACAAAGCTGCAACACTCCATTATGCATAAAAAACGCCACATCTTCCGGAGTTTCCGATAAAGATTTATACATGTCGGCATAGGGTGTGCCAAATTTAAAGATGCGCGGTTCCATTGCCGACTTTCCAGGAAGACGGACTTGTGTTCCTGTGCCGTAGCTTTCCACTCTCATTCCTAAGTTGTATATTGTGTTATTTTTTGTGTAGTGTAATCAATGTTTGTTGCATAGAGGTCACATGATGAATGACATGAAGATGCAGGGGAAAATAACGATGAGCAAGATCATTGTACACATATCTGACAATGGTGATAACTGAACAAAATGCACAGAAACAATACTCGAATAAACAATATCTTGACATACCTGCATTTTGTAATCGAACATGTGCCTCCATAGACCTGTTGATGTTGGAGGAGCAAACCGTTCCGAAACATAATTTGGACGACCTCCGTCTCGCCGATGGAGGCGGCATACCGGGCGGTGTAGAGGGGCGATGTAGGCCAACCATATTATTGATGTAGCAATAACGTATTAAATTTCGAAGTGATAGTTGTCGGTGTCAATACATAGATGTAATGATAGGTACTAACTGGCCGCTGGCCGGCTTGATAGAGGCGGAAAGATATGATATATGAAACAATTTTGCTTTTCCCACACAAAACACTAACCAGATATAACCAAATGTATATCTCATGCCAAACGTGCATTATCCAGAAAGCATTATCGAAACTCGAAACAACTATTGTATGTCGTCGAAACAAAAGCACCTACTTATCGACAACAAGACCAGCAATGTTACCAAATCATCAACAAAAGCACTGTCTAACAATGAAGCATCAAGGACTGCAGCCTAAAGCAGAAGCAGAAGCAGCAGCAGCAGCGCCAATATAAACCTGATGACGTCCCCAAACAACTCATTAAAAACCTACAAGTCCAATTGATCATGTTATGGGCGAACTTTTGATGTAATGTTTGTTAGCAAATTTGAGCAGGTGATATTATAAATTCAAGGTCACCTACGACGTTTTGATGAAACTGATACGAACCAAAAGAGCTTGAGCCGTGAAAAAGATGCTTCTATACTATCTCTAGCTGCTGGCGGACGACTAGATGCCTCATCAGGTCACCTACGACGTTGTGGCGACGCCGATACGGTGAAAAAGAGCTTGAGCCGTGA
>Ga0209652_1001554_pt1 | contig 18633 bp, 17 predicted proteins | sample SaaInl74LU_5_DNA_FD_184641 | JGI IMG/M metagenome (GOLD analysis project Ga0209652, IMG submission 184641) | Marine microbial communities from expanding oxygen minimum zones in the Saanich Inlet - ESP_74LU_5_DNA (SPAdes) (version 2) | ecosystem: Environmental > Aquatic > Marine > Intertidal zone... | reverse complement strand
TCATACGAACTTTATGCCGCCGCCAAGACGGTCGCCGTGTTTCAGGTGGAAAGCTCGGGCATGATGGATGCCCTCAAGCGGATGAAACCGACCTGCATCGAGGACATCGTGGCCCTTGTGGCCCTTTATCGTCCCGGCCCGATGGAGAATATTCCGACCTATTGCGAGGTGAAGAACGGCCTCAAGGAACTGGAATCGATCCACCCTTCGATTGATCACATCCTCAAGGAAACCCAGGGCATCATCGTCTATCAGGAACAGGTGATGGAAATCGCTCAGGTCATGGCCGGCTATTCCCTGGGCGGGGCCGACCTGTTGCGTCGGGCGATGGGTAAGAAGATCGCCGAGGAAATGGCCAAGGAGCGCCCAAAGTTCGAGGATGGGGCCAAGTCGAACGGGGTCGAGCCCAAAAAGGCCCGAGAGGTCTTTGACCTTCTCGAAAAATTCGCCAACTACGGCTTTAACAAAAGCCACGCGGCGGCCTATGCGGTCGTCAGCTACCAGACCGCTTGGCTCAAGGCGAACCATCCGGTGGAATTCATGGCCGGAGTCATGAATTGCGATATACACCTGACCGACAAGCTTGGGGTCTATTTCCAGGAGGTCAAGAAGGGCCTTGGCCTTGAGTATATTCCGCCCTGCGTGAACCGGTCGGATGCCACCTTTACCGTGGCCGAAGGCAAGCTGGTCTATGCGCTGGGCGCCCTCAAGAACGTCGGGGTCGAGGCGATGCGCCTGATCGTGGCCGGGCGGGGTGACAAGCCGTTTGCCACGCTCTTTGATCTGGCCCGTCGCGTCGACCTCAAGCGTGTCGGCAAACGACCGCTTGAGATGCTGGCCCGCGCTGGTGGCTTTGATGTGTTGGATTCCAATCGCAGGCGGGTTTTTGACAGTCTTGACGCCCTCGTGGCCTATTCGGCGGCGGTCCATGAGCAGAAAAGTTCAAGCCAGGTCAGTCTGTTTGGAGAGGCCGGCGAAGACCTGCCCGAGCCGCGCATGGCCGGAACGCCGGATTGGGTGCCAGCCGAACGGCTGTCGGAAGAATTCAAAGCGGTCGGCTTCTACCTGTCCGGGCACCCGCTTGATGACTACCTTGCCCCGCTCAAGCGGAAGGGCGTTCTGTCGTTGGACGAGGTCACGGCAAAGGCGGCCAAGGGCGCCTGCATTGAAAAGATGGCGGGAACCGTGGCCGGTCGACAGGAACGCAAGTCGGCCCGGGGAAACAGGTTCGCCTTTGTCCAGCTGTCTGATCCTACAGGGCAATATGAGGTGACGATGTTTTCGGACACTCTTGAACTTGCCCGCGAACATCTGGAAGTCGGCTCGCAGGTCGTCATCCAGGTCGAGGCAACGATGGAGTCTGAACAGCTCAAGCTTTTGGGCCGTTCCGTCACGCCGATCGACACGATCGTTGCCGATGCGGGGTCAATAGGGCTGCGCATCTTTGTTGAACGGGTGCAGGCGGTCAGCCAGGTCGCTGGCGTGCTGGAGCGTGCCGTCCGCGACGGTGTGAGGGGCGGAAAGGGTCCGATCCTCATCAACCTGATGGATGCAGGCCTGCCCGGTGAGGTCGAGATTGACTGTGGGGTGGAGTATCCGGTTACCCCCCAGATCAAGGGGGCACTGCGGTCGCTTGAAGGGGTTATCGAGGTCGAAGAAGTCTGACCCTCCTGTCGCGTTCGCTGCACATCTCGAAAGATGTAGGATTTCTTGTCAATTTTCCGCGCGAGGAACGGTTCGGCGGACATGTCCTCTGGACGTGCCGCCGGACGGCCTGCATGGGCGTTTGCTCTTCCTTAGGCTCTCTACGCACTTTGATCGAGCAATCGGCACCGTGGGGATTTTGGGCCGCCTTCCTGATCGACCCTTGGCGCAGTAGCTTGGCCCGCGAACGGATTCGGTCCCCGTGTTGGGGAATTGGATACGTCTTGACCGGGGGCGCACAAGGATAATTCCGCGACAGGTGGCCCGGATACGCTATTTGATTTGACGGACACCCGCCTCACGATCAGTTTGCCGCAGTCCCGCAGTCCCGCAGTCCCGCAGTCCCGCAGTCCCGCAGTCCCGCAGTCCCGCAGTCGGGGTGAATTGTTTGAGCTTGCCAGCAAAGGCGAAGGAGGATCACCAGTGGGGCGGGGCCTGATCGGCCAATGGGGCCATCTCGCCGCCCGCCACCTCCCGCTCGGCCTCTCGCTCCATCAGCAAGGCGACGCGGCGGGTCAGCACGGCAATCTCGCGTTCTTGCCGGGCGACGATGTCGGACAGGTCCTCAACCGTGCGGATAAGGTGGGCGAGGCGTTCTTCATATGCGGTCAAATCGGTCATAGGCACACCAAGCCACTTGTGAGCCCCTGTGCAAGAGATTTCTTGCGAATGCCCCTTGCTCCGCCTCTGACATTGCCCTCTTGCCGGGACGAGGGTAAACGCAGCCCGAACCACCCAAGGCAGGACAGACCATGGCCAAGGACAACAAACCCAGACGCCCCAAGGCCGAGACGCCCAAAGGGTTTCGCGACTATTTCGGCGCGGAGGTAACCGAACGCGCCCAGATGCTGCGCAACATCGCCGAGGTCTATCATCGCTACGGCTTTGACGCGCTGGAAACGAGTGCTGTCGAAACGGTCGAGGCGCTAGGCAAGTTTCTGCCCGACGTGGATCGCCCGAACGAAGGTGTGTTTGCCTGGCAGGAGGACGATGATTGGCTGGCCCTGCGCTATGACCTGACCGCACCCCTGGCCCGCGTCTATGCCCAGCACCGCAACGATCTGCCCACCCCCTACCGCCGCTATGCGATGGGCCCGGTGTGGCGCAACGAAAAGCCCGGCCCCGGCCGGTTCCGCCAGTTCTACCAATGCGACGCTGATACTGTCGGCGCGCCTTCGGTGGCCGCAGACGCCGAGATCTGCGCAATGGCGTCCGATGTGTTCGAGGCCGTGGGCATCCCGCGCGGCGACTATGTGATCCGGGTCAACAACCGCAAGGTTCTGAACGGGGTGATGGAGGTCGCTGGCGTGCTTGATCCGTCCGACCGCGACAAGTTCGCCCATGAGCGGGGCATCGTACTGCGGGCCATCGACAAGCTGGACCGCCTTGGCCCGGAAGGCGTCCGGGCGCTTCTGGGCGAAGGCCGCAAGGATGAAAGCGGCGATTTCACCAAAGGTGCGGGCCTTGGGTCTGATCAGGCCGAGGTTGTGATGTCCTTTATGGACGCCAAAGGAGCGGACGGTACCGAAACCGTGGCCCGGCTTCAGTCCTTGGTTGCTGGTTCGGTCACTGGTCAGGCCGGTGTGTCGGAGTTGGAGCAGATCGCGGGCCTTCTGGATGCGCAGGGCTATGGCGCGGACCGCATTATCATTGACCCTTCTGTCGTCCGTGGCCTTGGCTACTACACCGGTCCAGTCTACGAGGCCGAGCTGACCTTTGAAATCACCGACGACAAGGGCCGCAAACAGCAGTTTGGCTCGGTCGCGGGCGGCGGGCGGTATGACGATCTGGTCAAACGCTTTACCGGGCAGGAAGTGCCCGCCACGGGGATCTCGATCGGTGTCGACCGGCTGCTGGCGGCGCTGCATGCCAAGGGCCGCATGGGCTCTGTCGCGCCGGGGCCGGTGATCGTGACGGTTATGGATCGCGACCGTATGGCGGACTATCAGGCCATGGTCGCTGATCTGCGCAACGCGGGCATCCGGGCCGAGGTTTACCTTGGCAACCCCAAGAACTTTGGCAACCAGCTCAAATACGCGGACAAGCGGCAAAGCCCGGTGGCGGTGATCGAGGGGGGCGACGAAAAGGCCAAGGGCGTTGTCCAGATCAAGGACCTGATCCTTGGCGCCAAGATCGCCGAAAACGCGACACTCGAGGAATGGAAAGACCGGCCCAGTCAGTACGAAGTGCCCCGTGCCGACCTTGTGGCCCGGGTCAAGGCCATTCTGGCGGGCCAATCGTGATCCAGCCCGACGGCAAGGCTGCCGCATGGGCCGAGGCCGAGCGGCTGACGGCGCATTTCCGCGCCGCCGGAGCCTTGCCAGTCGAGGCCGACATCCTGCAACCGGCCGACACCTTGCTGGATCTCTACGGCGAGGATATTCGCGCCCGCGCCTATGTCACGACCGATCCCTTGCGGGGCGAAATGATGTTGCGCCCAGATTTCACGGTGCCCGTTGTCCAGATGCATATGTCCAGTGGCGCCGACCCCGCCCGCTATACCTATGCAGGCGAGGTGTTTCGCCGTCAGGAAATCGACCCTCACCGGCCTGTCGAATATCTTCAGGTCGGCTATGAAGTGTTCGACGGGCAGGACCCTGCTGCTGCGGACGCCGAGGTCTTTGCCGTGATCAGCGACGCGCTGTCCGGTCTGCCCTTGCGGGCGGCGACGGGGGACATCGGCATCCTGATGGCCGCTGTCCGGGGGCTGCGCACAACCGACGCCCGCAAGGCCGCCCTGTTGCGCCACATCTGGCGGCCCCGCCGGTTTCGCGCCCTGCTGGAGCGGTTCGGGGGCAGGGTGCCCGCCCCGCCGACCCGCGTCGCCCTACTCGAAGCCGCCGATCCGATGGCCCTTGCCGGGGCCGACATTGGTCTGCGCGGAAGGGACGAGGTCGAGGCCCGGATTGAGGCCCTGCGCGAGGATGCCGCCGCTGCCCCCATCTCGGCCGAAGAGGTGTCCCTGATCGACGCCATTCTGGCGCTGCGCGAAACCGTCCCGATGGTCCTTAGCCAACTGCGCGACATCGCGATGGATCTTCCTGCAGTCGGCTCCGCCGTTCAAATGCTGTCCCGGCGAAGTGATGCGTTGGCCGCACGCGGGGTGGCCGTGGACACCCTTGAATTCGAAGGCAGCTTTGGCCGGACCGCACTTGAATACTACGACGGCTTTGTCTTTGGCCTATACATCGACGGCAGGCCAGAGTTGCCACCCATCGCGACGGGTGGGCGCTATGATGCGCTGACAACCGTACTCGGGGGTGGCCGGGCGGTCCCGGCTGTTGGCGGGGTCATCCGGCCTGGCCTTGTGGTATCACTTCGGGGGGGCGCATGACGATCAAGCTGGGCGTGCCGTCCAAAGGGCGGCTGATGGACAAGACCTTTGACTGGTTCGGCTCGCGCGGGATCGGGCTGCGCAAGGCTGGGTCCGAACGGGAGTATGCGGGCGAGGTGACCGGCCTTGCCGGTGTTGAGCTGGTGCTGTTGTCCGCCGGTGAAATCCCGCGCGAACTTGCCGCAGGCCGGTTGCACCTTGGGGTCACAGGCTCTGACCTGGTGCGCGAAAAGGTTCCCAATTGGGACAGTCTCCTGCGTGATGTGAATGGACTGGGCTTTGGCGGGGCCGATCTTGTGATCGCCGTGCCCCAGCTTTGGGTCGATGTCGATACGCTGGATGATCTGGATGCCGCCGCTGCTGCCTTTCGGCGGACCCACGGTTTTCGTTTGCGGATCGCGACCAAGTATCACCGCCTCGTCCGCGAATTCCTCCGGGACAACGGGGTCGCCGACTACCAGTTGATCGACAGCCAGGGGGCCACCGAAGGCACCGTCAAGAACGAGACGGCAGAGGCCATCGCCGACATCACCTCAACCGGTGAGACATTGCGGGCCAACGGCCTCAAAGTCTTGTCAGACGGGCTGATCCATGCCAGCCAGGCAACCCTGTTCAAAAGCCGGGCGGCGGACTGGTCAGATGACGACAGGGCAGCCTGGGCCCGGATCGAAGAGATGTGCGGGCTCTAGGCCCGGGTCTAGCAAAGGGACGTTATCACATGGCGACGCATGGATATGAGGACGGCCGGCTCAACCTGCCATTTGTCGGCATCTCGACCTTTGGCAAGCGGGACTACGTGGGCGACTGGGATGCGATCGAGGCCGATGTCGCCGTCCTTGGCGCGCCTTACGATTGCGGCACCCAATGGCGAGCAGGGGCCCGGTTCGGCCCTCGGGCGGTTCGTGAGGCCTCGACCCTGTTCAGCTTTGGCCATGCCGGGGCCTACGATCACGAAGACGACGCGACCTACCTTGGCAGCGATGTGCGGATCGTCGATATCGGGGATGCTGACATCATCCACACCAAGACCGAAGAAAGCCACGCCAACATCGAACTGGGGGTGCGCAAGATCCTTTCCGCCGGGGCGCTGCCTGTGGTGATCGGTGGCGATCACTCGATCAACATCCCTTGCGTGAATGCCTTTGCCGATGACTGCGCAAGGAATGGCCCGATCCATGTGGTGCAGATCGACGCCCATCTGGATTTCGTTGACGTGCGGCACGGTGTCACCCATGGGCACGGCAATCCCATGCGGCGCGCGATCGAAAAGGACTATGTCTCGGGCATGACCCAATTGGGCATCCGCAACGTCTCATCGACCGCGAAAGAAGGGTATGAGGACGCCCGGGCCAGAGGGTCGGACATCCTGTCCGTGCGGCAGGTGCGGGCGCTGGGCGCCGAGGCGGTGGTCAGCCGGTTGCCCGAGGGGGCGCGGTATTACGTAACGATCGATATCGACGCCTTTTGCCCTTCGATCGCGTCAGGGACTGGCACGCCAAGCCATGGGGGCTTCCAGTACTACGACGTTCTGGAAATCCTGCAGGGCCTCAGCAAACGGGGCAATGTCGTCGGGATCGACCTTGTCGAAGTGGCCCCCGCCTATGACCCAACCGAAAGCACACAGATCCTGGCGGCACAGGTCCTGCTGAATTTCATCGGGTTCATCTTTCACAACCGGCGCTAGGCGTCGCGCAGGGGATCAAAGAATCCCGATATCGGCAAGGGCGGCCGACAGCTCAGGCGGCAGGACATCCTCACCCGCCTTCGCCTGGGTCAAATCGGGCGGGGCATCGCTGGGCGTCAGATAGCGCCAGCCCTGAAAGGGACGCCGCTGGACCGCAGCGACCCGCACAATCTCGGGGTCCAGGACGAATGCGCAGCGCAGGATACCGTCGTCACGTCTGTATTCGTCCAGCCGGACAATGCGCTGGCGGCACTGGATCACACCCTTGATCACCCAGTAGATTGAGCCGCCATTCAAAAGCTCTGCCTCGCGCTTTGGCCACATCCTTGTGACATGGCGCGGCAGGCCGTCATCCGACTGCGCACGGCGGGTCCTTTGCCAAGCGGCAAGGTCATCGGTGTCGTCCGTCCCCACGGACAGTTTTTGTAAATGCAGCATGCCGCTCACCCCAACGGAATGTTCTATTCTTGTTCTGGTTATCTATATTTGGTAGCGTAGCTCCTCACCATTGATTCTACCATGACATCTTCTGGAGCCGCCATGAACCGTTTTGCCGCCCCCATCGCCGCGCAGATTTGGGACATGAAGTATCGCTTCAAAGAGGCCGACGGGACCCCCCGCGATGTCACGGTCGAGGATACCTGGCGGCGGATCGCAAGGGCCCTGGCAGAGGTGGAAGAACAGCCCAAGGTCTGGGAGGACAAGTTCTACAGCGCGCTGGAGGATTTCAAATACCTTCCCGCTGGCCGGATCACCGCCGGTGCTGGCACGGCCCGCTCCGTCACATTGTTCAACTGCTTTGTCATGGGGACCGTGCCCGACACCATGGGTGGGATCTTCGACGCGCTCAAAGAGGCCGCGCTGACCATGCAGCAGGGCGGCGGGATCGGCTACGACTTTTCCACCATCCGGCCCAAAGGCGCACCCGTCGCAGGGGTCGCCGCGGATGCCTCGGGCCCCTTGTCCTTCATGGATGTCTGGGACGCCATGTGCCGGACGATCATGTCGGCAGGCTCGCGGCGGGGGGCGATGATGGCCACCATGCGCTGTGATCACCCGGATGTTGAGGCCTTCATAACGGCCAAGTCCGACCCCGCCCGGCTGCGGATGTTCAATATGTCGGTGCTGGTGACAGACCCCTTCATGGCGGCGGTCAAGGCTGATGGCCCCTGGGACCTTGTCTTTGACGGGACCGTCTACAAGACGGTTCAGGCGCGGGACCTTTGGGACCGGATCATGCGGTCGACCTTCGATTTTGCCGAACCCGGCGTGATCTTCATCGACCGGATCAACGCCATGAACAACCTCAGCTATTGCGAGACGATCGCGGCAACCAACCCCTGCGGCGAACAGCCCCTGCCACCCTACGGGGCCTGCCTGCTGGGGTCGATCAACATGGCGCGGCTGGTCAGCAATCCCTTCAGCCCGGACGCCCGGCTTGACCCCGACGCGCTTGATGACCTCGTGGCGACGGCCGTGCGGATGATGGACAATGTTGTCGACGCTTCGCGCTTCCCCCTGCCCGAACAGGCGGCAGAGGCGCGGGCAAAGCGGCGGATCGGCCTTGGGGTGACGGGTCTTGCCGATGCGCTCTTGATGGTCGGGCAGCGCTACGGCTCCGAAGAGGCGGCGGCGCTGACCGAGGCCTGGATGAAGCGGATCGCGCGGGCCGCCTATCTCGCAAGCGTCGACCTTGCAAAGGAAAAAGGGGCCTTTCCCCTGTTCGACGCCAAGAAATTTCTGGCCTCCGGTGCCATGCAAAGCATGGACGAGGACGTGCGGGACGCGATCGCCGAGCACGGCATCCGCAACGCGCTGCTGACCTCGATCGCGCCCACGGGAACCATCTCGCTTTACGCCGGCAATGTCTCTTCGGGGATCGAGCCTGTCTTTGCCTATGCCTACACCCGCAAGGTTCTGCAAAAGGACGGCAGCAAGACCGAGGAAGAGGTGGTCGACTACGCCGTCCAGCTTTGGCGCGAGATCAAGGGCGACGCGCCCCTGCCCGACTACTTCGTCAACGCCCAGACGCTCGCCCCGCTTGAACATGTGAGGATGCAGGCCGCGGCCCAGAAATGGATCGACAGCAGCATCTCCAAGACGATCAACTGCCCCGAGGACATAAGCTTTGACGCCTTCAAAGAGGTGTATATGGCCGCCTGGGATCAGGGCTGCAAAGGCTGCACCACCTACCGGCCCAATGCGGTCACCGGCTCTGTGCTCAGCGTGTCGGAACCCGCAAAGTCAAGTGGCTCTGATCTTCGCTCTGGCACAAATACTCCCGCCGGAGGCGATCCCGAGGCTGACGCCCCAAAGGTGGCGGCACTGATGACCGACGGCGACGTGATTTACATGTCCGAACCGCTCGACCGCCCGTCCGAGCTTGAGGGCGCGACGTACAAGCTCAAGTGGCCTGATAGCGAACACGCAATCTACATCACGATCAACGACATCATCCACCAGGGCCAGCGGCGTCCGTTCGAGGTCTTTATCAACTCCAAGAACATGGAGCATTTTGCCTGGACCGTCGCGCTTACCCGGATGATCTCGGCCGTGTTCCGGCGGGGCGGCGATGTGTCCTTCGTGGTGGAGGAACTCAAGGCCGTCTTCGATCCGCGTGGCGGAGCCTGGATGGGGGGCAAGTATGTCCCGTCGATCCTTGCCGCGATCGGTGGGGTCATTGAACGGCATATGGTTGCCATCGGCTTTCTCGCGGGCGAGGGGACCGGGCTGAAGTCCGACCCCCAGGCCGATGTCGTCAGCCTTGGCACCAAGCGTGGCAAGGCCTGCACGTCGTGCGGCAGCTATGACCTGCGCATGGTCGAGGGATGCATGACCTGCGCCAGCTGCGGCTATTCCAAGTGCGGCTGAAGAAAACTCTGCCCGGTCTGGTGAAAGTCGACCGGTGAGGTCGGCACGCTAGCGGCGCGTCAGCGCCATCCCGACGAGGATCAGCCCGACCCCCAGCACCCGCCCGCCCAGCGGGCCGGGTGCTCCGGTGATCAGGTCCAGCAGAACCCCCGTTACCATCTGGCCCGCAATCACCAGCAAGGCAGTGTTTGCGGCCCCGATCCGGGCGATCAACCAACTTCCCGAGGCGACGAAGACCACGCCAAGCGGGCCGCCTAGCCAGGCCCACCATGGGATCCTCGCGTCAGCTGGTGGCAGCAGGCCCCCAAGGACCAGCCCCATAAGCGTCAGCACAGCCAACCCCACCACATGGTTCCACAGCGAGGCGCGCAGCGGTGATGTCGAGACGGCAAGCCGTCCGTTGATCTGTCGGCTCAGGCTGACAAGGACCCCGGCCAAAAGGGCCAGCGACGAGAACAGGATCATGATGAGCCGCCAAGGATAAGGATCAGGCTGCCCGCACAGATACAGCCGACGGCGGCCATGTCCCGCAGGTCCGGTCGCCGCTGGGGAAATCCAAAAAGGCCAAATCTGTCGGCCAACAGGCTAAACCCCACCTGTCCGGCCAGCCCCAGGGCCAAAGTGCCAGACAGGGCCAGGGCCGTGTTCACGGTGACCGACGACAGCATCACAGTGATGGCCCCAGATACGCCCCCTAGGTAGGCCCATAGAGGGGCGGGGTCGATCTGGGCGGTCGTCGCTTTTCTGCCCCTTTCCCGGAACAGAAGGACCAGAACCACCGCGGCGAGGCTGCCCGTGCCATGCGCGGCCCAGGATGCAAACAAAGGCCCTCCCGACAAAGACAGGCGACCGTTCAACAAGACCATAAAGGTCAACAGGCCGCCGCTGAGAAATGCGGCAGCCAAGTCAAATGGTCGGAGTGGCATTTGGGAGGGCTCGAGTGGGTTTACAACCATGTGGATTTTTTCACGGACTGGCCGCAACCTCCAAGATAAGTGATATTATGGCAATCCTGCCATGGCAGAGCCTTACCGGCGACGGCATGGAGTGGGAATAGTGGTAGTTAGTTGGAATGGTCCAAGTCAAAAAAATGACAGCCAAGCGATATCCTGTCGCAACCCAGAAGGTGCAGAATGAAGAAACTTTCCCTTCTATTGGTCTGTTTTTTGTGTGCGGGTCCTGCAGCAGCAGAAGATCGCGAGATCCTCGGGGTTGGTCGTCTGTTCACCAACGACTATCTTGGCGACAGGGCGGACCGTTGGCGGTCAGGGAGCTACCAAGTTTCGATCATGCGTGGCGAACAATGGGCCGGGTCTCCTCCGGTCGGGTTGGGCCAGTTGCTGGAGTACCGGCTCAGAACTGAAATCATCTCGGCAGGACCGGACAGCGGCGCGACGTTTGACCGCCCCTATGTGGGATCCTTCAGTCTTGGCGTGCACAATCACATGTCCCTTGGGCCGACCCAACTCAGCTTTGGCGTCGACCTGATGGCGATCGGGCCACAAACCGGAGTGTCGGATTTTCAGGAAAAGTTCCACGAACGGTTCAGCCTACCCGACCCGCGCGGAGTCAGTGCCCAACTGGATGATGCCTACCATCTATCTGCTCTGGCAGAGCTGTCTTACAGCCTTAAGGTGAGTGATTTTTTTACTGTACGCCCCTACGCTGAAATGCAGGTTGGGGTAGAGGATATTGCTCGCGTGGGGGGCGACATCATAGTGGGATCAATTGGCCGCACTGACATGTTTGTTAGGGATTTGGGTACCGGTCAGCTGATACGGGCGATCGAAGCTGGTCAGCCCGGTGCGGCCGTTTTGATGGGTGCCGATTGGGCCTCTGTCGGCGCCAGCACCTACCTTCCTGAAAATATGGGATATTTCGCGGAAGAGAGCCGATTTCGCGGTCGGATTGGCCTGCATTGGCAAATTGCCCCAAGGGTCTCATTTTTCTATGGCTTGACCTATTTGTCGGAAGAGTTTGTAGGGCAATCCGAAGGCCAGCTTCTGGGCGGCCTGAAACTGAATTTTAACTTCTGAAAAAATAGTAACCTGCCAAACTTGAAGTGGGTTGATCCACTCAGGCTCGCCCTGATACCTTCAAATCGAAAATCTGCACACAGATGCAGACATAAGAGCAGTAGGCAGGCAGACAGGCATGAGCACGGGCTTTCTTGGCACGTTCGTCATTTCCTGGGCGCAAACAGAATTGGATGGCCACTGGTCCTCGTCGTTGTCGAACCTTGCGGTTGGCGCGTCATGGATCTGGACCGGAGAAGCTGTGCGTGTAGATGGTCCAGCAGGCGTTTTGCCTCTGGGTCAGGCCAAGGGAATGGTGGACCTGCATAAACGCGCAGCACTTGGTGTGCGGCGGCTTTTGGGGGCCGTTGCCGCTGGAACGTCAAATCTTCACAGCGTGAGTGTCGAAGAACCTCTTTTTGAAATGGGCTTTACCGTGACCGATGGCCGCGACAGCTGGACCGTCACCATCATCGAAACAGTCGAGGGGCGGCCGCCGCTTGCCATGTTCATAGGCCGCATTCCGCCCCGTCACACCGATCTTTGGATCGTCAGCCACAATGTCGAACTTGACCAAAGGTCACGCCAAAGCGATGCGCCGGGGGCTGTCATATGCTTTACCCCCGGCACCATGATCCTGACCGAAGACGGCCCGCGCCGGGTCGAAGAGATCGGGGAGGGCTGTCGCGTCCAGACCAAGGACGACGGTTGCGAAGAGGTCCTGTGGATAGGGCATCGTCACATCTCGGGCGCGCGTCTTCATGCCATGCCGCACCTGTCGCCCATTCGTCTTAGGGAAGGGGCACTGGACAAGGGCGTTCCGGATGCCGGGCTGCTTGTGTCGCCTGACCACCGCGTTGTCCTGCGTGGTCCCCGAGCGAGGGCCCTGTTCAACACGGACGAAGTGCTTGTCGCAGCCCGGGACCTTGTCAACGACCACAACATCGTGGTGGACCGCGCCGTGCGGGGGGTCAGCTATATCCACATGCTTTTGCCGCGCCATCAGGTTGTGTTTGCCAACGGGGTCGAGACCGAAAGTTTTCATCCCGCCAGTGCCGTTCTGGCCACGATGGAGGATGTCCAGCTGACCGAACTTTTTGACCGCCTGCCGGACCTAGCCACCGATCCGCAGACCTATGGCAGCTATGCCCGTCGGGTTTTATCCCATTCAGAGGCAGCCATCCTGAACCACGACATGATGTACTAGTCCAATTGTACCCGGCAATGTGCCCGCTCGAACCTCGCCTGTTGGATTTCGCGACGGGCCGCCACACCCGTTGACACCCGTTGACACCCGGTTGAGCCCGGCTATAAGGCGCACTTCGTTGGTGTTGGTGGACCTCGCAAGAGGACCCCTGTCAGGCCGCAAGGTCAAAGGACAACGCCCTTCATAGCAGGCCATCTTGGCCCGCGCCCTGTAGAAGGAGATCAGACGGTGACCAAACGCACCTCTGCCAAGTACAAAATTGACCGCCGGATGGGTGAAAACATCTGGGGCCGCCCGAAATCCCCCGTAAACCGTCGTGAGTATGGCCCCGGCCAGCACGGTCAGCGCCGCAAGGGCAAGCTGTCCGACTTTGGTACCCAGCTGCGGGCAAAGCAGAAGCTCAAGGGCTACTACGGCGACCTGACCGAAAAGCAGTTCCGCCGCATCTACGCCGAGGCCGAGCGTATCAAGGGCGACACCGGTGAGAACCTTGTTGGCCTGCTCGAGCGTCGCCTTGACGCCGTGGTCTACCGCGCCAAGTTCGTGCCGACAGTCTTTGCGGCCCGCCAGTTCGTCAACCACGCCCATGTGCTGGTCAACGGCAAGTCGGTCAACATCCCCTCCTACCGCGTGCGGGAAGGCGATGTGATCGAGGTTCGTCAGAAGTCCAAGCAACTGGCTGTCGTTCTCGAAGCAGTCGCACTGGCTGAGCGTGATGTTCCCGACTACCTCGAAGTCGATCACCACAAGATGACCGCGACATTCGTCCGCACACCGAGCCTGGGCGACGTGCCCTACCCGGTGATGATGGAACCGAATCTCGTCGTCGAATTCTACGCCAAGAACTGATCCCGTTCCGGGCTTTGCGCCTGGATCGTCCGATCAGGTGACATTAGAACCCGCTGCACCCTGGTGCGGCGGGTTTTTTGTTGGCCGCGATTGCGCGATGTTCGACAGGGGCTTATCCCTGATTTGTTGGTACAGGCTGGAGGTCGCCCCGGTGGAACAGAAGTCGATTATTGAGCGGCGGTTCGAGCAGGGGCTTTTCGCCTCCCGTTGGCTTATGGCGCCCATGTACCTTGGCCTTGTTCTGGCACTGGCGCTTTTGACCGTCGTCTTTGTCCGAGAGCTGATTTACTACATGCCGCAGGTTCTGGAGCTTTCGGTCGACAAAGCCATTCTGGCCATTCTCACGCTGATCGTCCTGACACTCGCCGCCAACCTTGTCGTCATTGTCATCTTTTCAGGCTATGAGAATTTCGTTTCCAAGCTGGACATTCATCCCGCCTCCGAGAGGCCGGGCTGGATGGGGACCGTAGATTTCGCGGGCCTGAAGATGAAGTTGATCGCCTCGATCGTGGCCATATCCGGGATTCACCTCCTCAAGCGCTTTATGGAGATCGGACAAGCTGGTTCGGATGCCGGCTTTGGCGATAATGAGCTTTACTGGCTGGTTGTCATCCACGTTGTCTTCGTTCTTTCGGGGGTCCTCATGGCAGTGATGGACTGGCTGGTCGCGCGAAGTGGGAAGAAGTAGCGCTCGGCCCCTTGGTAGCCGAGTTGGTGTTCTCTGGTCCGGCCTGCTTTTGCACTTTGAAGTCGCGGCAAAGAACATAGTGGCGCAGCCCGTTTCCCGTCGCTAGAACGCTCGGGAACGACAGGAGCCCTTCTCATGACCAAGATCACGCCCCAACCCGGTATCATGGACATTGCACTGTACCAAAGCGGTGCCAGCCATGTGGACGGTCAGACCAATGTGCTCAAACTGTCGGCCAACGAAAATCCCCTAGGCCCGTCGGACGCCGCAAAAGAGGCCTTTTCGCGGGCTGTTCACACGCTCAATCGCTATCCCAACACCGATCACGCCAGCCTGCGTACGGCGATCGGTGAGGTCTGGAACCTCAATCCCGGCCAGATCATCTGCGGTGTCGGCAGTGATGAAATCATCCACTTCCTCTGTCAGGCGTATGCCGGTCCGGGCGATGAGGTGATTCACACTGAGCATGGTTTTGCCATGTACAGCATTTCAGCCCGCGCGGCGGGGGCGACCCCGGTCGAGGTCCCGGAGAGGGACCGCGTGACCGACGTCGATGCGATCCTCGCCGCCTGCACACCGGCGACCAAGCTTGTCTTTATCGCCAACCCCAACAACCCCACCGGCACGATGATTGCGCCGGGAGAGGTGCGTCGTCTGGCCGAAGGTCTGCCCGAGGGTGCGATCCTTGTCCTCGATGGTGCCTATGCCGAGTATGTTGAGGCGTTCGACGCCGGCGCTGCCCTGATCGCGTCGCGCGACAACGTCTTCATGACCCGGTCCTTTTCCAAGATTTACGGTTTGGGCGGGCTGCGGGTGGGCTGGGGCTATGGCCCGCAAGCCATCATCGACGTGTTGAACCGCATTCGCGGACCCTTCAACCTGTCTACAGCCGCCCTTGCCACGGCAGAGGCGGCGGTTCGGGACGTCGCCTATATCGAAAAGTGCCGGGCGGAAAACGCCCGCTGGCGGGACTGGCTAGCCAGTGCATTGGCCGAGATGGGGGTCCGCTCTGACACGTCGACTGCCAATTTCGTCCTTGCCCGCTTCGCCGATACGGCCGAGGCCGAGGCCTGTGATGCCCATCTGCGAGCAGAAGGCATCATCGTGCGCCGGGTCGCGGGCTACAATCTGCCCAATTGCCTGCGCATCACCGTTGGCGACGAAAGCGCCTGTCGCCGGGTTGCCCATGCGGTGGGACAATTCAAGGGGCTGCGCTGATGGCGCTTTATGAACGGGTTGCGCTGATCGGTCTTGGCCTTATTGCTGGCTCCATGTCCTATGCCATGCGGCGCGCGGGATTGGCCGGGGAAATCGTCGGCTACGCCAGGTCGGCCGAGACGCGGGCGATCGCAAAAGAAGTCGGGTTGGTGGACCGGGTCTATGAAAGCGCTGCCGAAGCGGCCGAAGGGGCGGACCTCGTGGTGCTCGCGGTGCCGGTTGGCGCGATGGAGGCTGTGGCGCTTGAGATCGCTCATGTCTTGAAACCCGGGGCAACCGTCACCGATGTGGGTTCTGTCAAGGCGGCGGTGATCGCAGCGGTTGCACCTCATTTGCCGCCCGGCGTCCATTTTGTGCCGGCGCACCCGCTGGCCGGGACCGAACACTCTGGCCCCCGTTCGGGCTTTGCCGAACTGTTTGACCAACGATGGTGCATCGTTGTGCCCGGTGACGCAGAGACCGCGGCGGTCGACCGCCTTATTGAGTTGTGGAAGGGCATGGGGGCCTATGTCGATACCATGGATGCGGATCATCACGATCTTGTCCTTGCCGTCACCAGCCATACCCCGCACCTGATTGCCTACACGATGGTCGGGGTTGCCGATGATCTGCGTCGCGTGACCGATAGCGAGGTCATCAAGTATTCTGCGGCTGGTTTCCGCGACTTTACCCGCATCGCGGCCAGTGATCCAACGATGTGGCGCGATGTCTTTCTGAACAACAAGGAAGCGACGCTCGAGATCCTGGGGCGCTTCACCGAAGAATTGTTCGCTCTTCAGCGGGCGATCCGACAGGGCGATGGGGACCATCTGCACGCCTATTTCACCCGGACCCGTGCAATCCGACGCGGGATCATCGAGGCAGGACAGGATACGGCTGCACCAAACTTTGGTCGCACTCCGGGAAAGTCTGGCTGAGCCTTCGGGCCTGAGGCCAGCCCCGTTCCGGCAGAATGGGCCTCATGTTTTGTGGGATCTCCGGGCCGGGATGTTTTCTGCTTTTACCGCGCGATAGCGCAAGCGCCGGCCTGCGATATAGAGGCAGTCGCTACCAAAGTGCTGGGATCGCCATCAGCGGTATGCCGCCAACACTTGCCTGCCCAACGGAAATGACGACCCGCACGTCCATATCCTCGGCAACGCCTTGTGCGCCCCCCATCCGACGGATGGCCTGCGCAAGAACCGGGCCGATCAGTCGATCGTCCTCGAGCATGGCCAGCGTCTCTTGCCATCGGGTCACCGTTAGGTCGATGACTCCGTCAAGCTGGCCCAAATCATCGACGCGCACCTCGCCATGTCCCGAAATCAGCGCCGGTCCCCAACGCAAGGTCATGTCGCGCAGCGTCAGTTCGGTCGGTCTGGCTGGCATTCCGGTCAGGGCAAAACGATCCAGTGGTCTGTCAAAGACGGCCAAACCGTCCAGACGCAATTGATCAAGGACGGGCAGTCCCGGCACTGCTGACGGACGCAGGTTTGTCACCTCACCAAAGACATCATAGCTGTTGGGGGCTAGGTCGTCGCCCGCTGCATCCCTTATCGCCGCAAGGCTATGGTCCCAAGATATTTGCCATCCCTTGTCGGACGCAAGCGCGGTCTGTCCCCCTTCAAAGGTGGCGTTGCGCAAGGGCAATGACAGGTCGGGACGAATGGCACCGCTTGCCCGTAGCCCGGCGCCAGTCACTGTCAGGTTTTGGCCTGGCAAACGCACGGTCTGGGTCTCAGGCCAGACGACAATCATTCGGTTGGGCACGTAGCTCAGGGCAAGGATCTGGATGAAAGGGGCCTGCCAGCCTCGGTTTGTGGCCGGATCCCTCAGGTCTATCCCTGTAATCGTGGTGTCGAACCGCGAGGGAAAGCCTCGGGTTTGTACATCCGCCACCTCGATCGAGAGGCCGTTTGACCGCATCTCCTCAATCGCGGCGATCACAGCCCCTTCTTTCGCCGCCGAGCCTACAAACCAGTAGCCGCCATAAAGAGCGAACATGCCGAAGACCACAATCACGATGAACCGCATCTACGCGTCTCTTTCCTTTGGCCCTGCACGGGGGTTTACACCATCTGTGTTTATCGGGCCTACAGGACGAGGACCAGACAGGAGGCTAGGCTTGGATCTTTGGGTGTTCGGATATGGATCGCTGCTGTGGAACCCCGGTTTTGTGCCAGTTCAGGCGGTGACGGCGCGGCTGGACGGGTATCACCGCAGCTTTTGCATGTTGTCGATTCATCACCGGGGCAGCGAGGCCGAACCAGGGCTGGTCCTGGCGCTGGACGAAGCGGTGGGGGCCAGTTGTACCGGCGTTGCCTTTCAGGTGGCCACCGACGATCAGGATCGCGTGCTGGCCGACCTGCGCGAACGCGAACTCATTTCGTCAGCCTATGTCGAGCGGCATGTTCCCCTTCACCTGGCCGATGGGCGGCGGATCGAGGCCCTGGCCTATGTGATCGAGCCGACGCATGTCCAATACTGCCGCTTCGATCTTGAGACCCAGGCGCAAATGATCGCGCGGGCACAGGGCGGGCGTGGGCCTAATGATGAATACCTCTACAATACCGCCGCTCACCTCGCACAGATGGACATAAATGACCCTGATATGGAGTGGTTGGTTGCCCGGGTGCGCGACCTGACTGCCACGGCGTGACTGCGCCGGGCAGAGAAGCCGATATTTGGGTTGGGTTTCGCGGAAGCAGCGCCTATCAATGCTGCAACGCGACATGAATGTGAGGAACCTGTCCGTGGGGGACATTTCGGGACCATCGGCACGGCCACATTTCACGCTGCCTTTGCGGCAGCTTACTTTCATGCTGATCGCCAGCGGGCTGGTCGCGGCCGGGATTTATTTCGGCTACGGCACCATTTCTGCGATCTTCATGTCAAATCCTTATCTGAACGCGGTTATTCTGACCGTCTTTATCCTGGGCGTGCTGTCTTGTTTTCGACAGGTTTTCCAACTCGCGAGCTCGGTCAACTGGATCGAGGGCTTTGCCTCTTCCCGGCCCGGGATGGAGGTAGCCAAGGCGCCGTCGCTTTTGGCACCCTTGGCCACGTTGCTTCGATCGCGGGGAG
>Ga0209652_1001553_pt1 | contig 18642 bp, 20 predicted proteins | sample SaaInl74LU_5_DNA_FD_184641 | JGI IMG/M metagenome (GOLD analysis project Ga0209652, IMG submission 184641) | Marine microbial communities from expanding oxygen minimum zones in the Saanich Inlet - ESP_74LU_5_DNA (SPAdes) (version 2) | ecosystem: Environmental > Aquatic > Marine > Intertidal zone... | reverse complement strand
GATTGCAACTGCCTGGAGAATGATGAGTTTGATATTGCTCCCTTGGAAGATGTTGTATCTTTAGATGGTATGGTGGATATGCAAGATGAAGATATTTTCTTTCATATCGTAGATTGCAATGTATCTCATGCATGATGAAGATATTTTCCGTCTTTAGTTGACTGCTGACACGACTCTTATCGTCTGAGATGAATGCTCTACTAAACATGAAGACCTTATATGTGTCTAATGTTGACACAAAAAAGTAAGCAAATCTAAGTAAAATTCCTGTATGATTATTCAAATTTATATGCTCATATTAGGTATTGTAGTATAAGAAGCAAAGAGCACAAGTCGACGTGGTCTTTAGGCGACATAAAATGGATGTTGTGAGCATAGGACATGCAAATAATGCGAAAACATGTGCCCATTGCTACTCTAGTAACTGAGTGTTACGATGTCATCGCAATTATTTCTTCCTCCATAGCTCTATAAGGCCAAAGTCTTCATCGCTTGCCATTAAATCGTTGTGAGCTGTAGATACTGCTACGTGTCTAATATCAAAACAACTTTTGACGAGACTCAAGAAGAATATGATGCTTTGAGGGCGATGAAGCTTGCATACTGCAAACACGGCAACTCGTCCAGTCAATAGTATAACAGTCTCTGCTAGAGCACAAATAACAGACTCGTCACAGGTGTATAACAAATCTGCACCAAAGATGATGTCCGGCCGACTAATGTCCTGTGGTAGAGCATGGATGTCCTCAATACGACCCCATCGTAGCGGTTGTGTTACTACCTGTGTACTTTCATTAATCTTGTCGATATTGGCATGCACGTTGAGTCTCGTAAAGTTGATTGTGCTAGGTAGATCTGTCATCACCACTTGACAACGACAATTGCTTTCCCAAACAACCTCACTTGTTGCTACAAGTAATGAAGCAACGCCTGTGCCAGATCCAAGCTCCAATGTTACGATTGGTCCTGATGATTGAAGCTTCCTTGTTCCTATCAATCTTTTCCAAACATCTTTCCGGCTTGCGTACATTCCAAGGATAACAGATGATTCCCATACCGTAAAGGCAGTGTCGGGTACTCTGTCATTATCGTCTTCATCATCGTAACAGCTTTTAGTGCTGGCTAGATGATCATCAGATGCAAAGCTGGACCCAAATGCATCACATAAAGCCTTCTCGAAGACAGCTCTGCAGGGGAATTGACGAACTCGTATATTGTTGTAGTGAAAGTCATCAACAAAACGTTCCTTGTAGCCGAGAGCCGATCTCTGCCACGCAGAGTTCACCGATGAAGTCTTCGTCGGAGGAGCCGAGGAGGCGCCCATCTTCGTTCGTCTTTGTTGCATCATATGTGTCTCTTTCATTCTCCTCCACTGTCAATAGATCAACTCGCCGTGGTGCTACTGAAGAAATGACTGGTCAGCAAGTGATCGATAGCTTGGCTGCTGGGAGACGACATGGTGGATGGGAAGAAGGGAACTTCAAATAGGAATCTGAAAGATGAAAGAGCTGTGAGCTGTGAGACTGTGAGAGAGATAATCTTAGAGTATTTCACTACACACTTTACTAAATGCATGGTCACGGCATGTGACGTCATCGAGTACCGCCAGTGAAACCGGAGAAGGTGTGAACCATCCAGCAAGATCCACAACAATGAATGCTCAGCAAGCAACGCAAAACCGGCACCTCAGCCGTGCACCTCCTGCCACGATCACTTGTATTATTTATTATTTAAGACACTGCCCTGAATAAGCGGTAAAGCAGCAACGTAGGATAGTGGTGCTCAAACAGTCTGATAACTAGGCCGACAGACCCGCTTTTAAATTTTTCTGCGTATCTACTTCGAACTTAGTTGGTGCTAATTGCTCTCCCCGCTCTGCGGAAGTTCTCAAATAATGTTCAGACGACAACAACAACAACAATCCAATAACGAGAGCAGTGGTGAAGATGATGAATCATCCTCCAACACAAATTTCTCTCCTCTCTCTCCGCCAATCTCTCCACCAAGATCAAGCAACAACATGCTCGTCAATATCGGTCGTTTCCTCAACGTGAGCGCCATAGGAGTTCTCTCTATCGTATCAGTCCTTCTATTCATCCAATTGCAGGCAGTGTCACTTCAGGTAGCATCTGAACAAAAACAAATAGATGAACTCAAGAAGACAATTGAACAATCCACCTCCGATATTCAAGTTGAAGTACAGGAGCAAAAAGACCTCACAGTGGTAAACATTGCAGGAACATTCACTCTACTCTCTTGTATAGTTACCATGTTCCATATGTCCTCACATCTCAAGAAAATGAATCAACCGTTTGTACAGCGAAAGATTATGGCGATACTCTGGATGAGTCCGGTGTATGCCATAACAAGTTTTTTTAGTCTACTTTTGCCCTCTGCAGAAGGATATTTAGGTATCGTAAAGGACTTCTATGAATCTTACGTTATTTATCAATTCCTCTCGTTCCTCATCGCGGTGTTGGGGCGGGGGGAGAGGCAGATTGTGGTGGACAAACTAGCTGCTCACGCTGATCATTTGAAGCACCCATACAAGTGGTTGCGATGTTTGTTCCATCCCCCGCCAGAGGAGAGTGATGAAGCCAAAGCCAATGCAGTGCTGCTCGAGTGTCAATTCCTGGCGATGCAGTTTGTCTTCTTCCGCCCGTTAACTGCCATAGTTAGCTTTGTGCTAGAGTCAATGAGAGATGGAGATGCAGGTGGCTTCTCATCGCCTGACTTCATTATTATGATGATAGAGAATATATCCGTCTTTTTGGCATTTTCGGGTCTATTGAAATTCTATCACGCTGTGCAGGACGATTTGGCATGGTGTCAGCCCTTTGCCAAGTTTCTCACGATAAAAGGAGTTGTATTCATGACCTTTTGGCAAGGTCTCATCATTAGCATCATCTTCCATGCCAATACAGATGATGACAAAAGTGATGACGACGAGTCAAATTCCGGCAGTTCTTACTCAGCCAAAAGCATCCAACACATTCTCATTTGTATGGAGATGCTCTTCTTTTCTGCAGCTCATATGTGCGTATTTCCTGCAGAAGAATGGGAGGAGGGCTACCAAGTAAAACATGGCGGGGGGCCAACGTTTGCATTTGACGACTTTGCTTCTGATGTGAACATGATTATTGATTCGGGTAAGAGGTCAAGGATTGCCAGAAAAGAACGCAAGAATGCACTAGATGATGCAAAACAAAGTCCTTCATTTGGTGCTATGGACGAGAGGAATGATGCTTCGAAGGATGGAGAGATTTCCCTCGTCGACTCAGAAGTGGTGTAGAGACAAATTCCATACCCTCGTAGTGTTAATAGTTGTATTGCTCTTCTATCACTCGATATGCTTTATCAACTAGTAATCAGTCTTTCGTTTTACTACTCTATTCAGTTAGTCACTTCTTGAATACAACGCTAGCGGGGGAGCCTTGGCATCAATGAGAATCTCATCACCCAGCTCCAAATTATGCATGAGATGGCTCCCATCAATGAAAATTCTTCCCTTTTGCGAACTCCATCTCAAATGCAAATGCTGATCATTTTTTAACATCCCCTTGTCTAAATTTCGTACCTCATCCTTATTCGGAACGTTCTCTACCATATGCTCTCTTATAAGATATTGCAAGTCAGAGCTGTAGATATCCATATGTTTTCCTCCGGCAGCCGCCATTGCGGCGGATGAGCCAGTGGCAGTTGAAACCCACAGGCCAGAGGACCATACATTCAAACTGTTCTCCACATCAAAAGGAATACCACCAAATCGAGTCACTGTGCCATCCTGATTTCGAGGCAATAATTGAGGATCGGCGAGACTGCTGTGTCCATGCCCCGATGTTAATCCAGAACCCCCTCCATCACGCAATCCCCCCTTTGGATCCAAATCCACTTCTCGTAACCAACCCATACGAAATCGACTCACTGCCGCAGGAGAAGGATTGGCAATCAACAAATCATTCAAAGCCGGTACGAGACGTGTCTCAGAGAAGGTTGATTTGACAATACACTGTATTCTTGCACGTGTTGCTAGCTTCCCACCACCAAATAAAATCTTGGGTACGACTGTGTTCATATTGGCAGCGGTTACAGCGCACAAAGCACCGTGCGATCTTCGCTCATCTGATTTTTTCTTTTTGACAATTTTATCTTCATCTGACATTGGATCCGAGTTAATACCTAGCAACGGAATTGTGCCATGATCTAAGAAGTGCGCTGCAGAGAGGACGGTTCCATCCCCGCCTACTGCGACCACTAGATCAACATCGGCTAAATGTTGTCGGTCCAATTCAACTCGGTTGACACATGAGAAGGCGACGTTGTTGGCTTTTAGAATTGTCAAGAGGTTTTCAACGCATTCTTTGTGAGATAGGTATCGAGATTCTAGACGTTTCCAGCGGAGTGCTTTGGGTGCCTGACCACGTAGTTTCAGCTGTCAGCGATGAGCAGTATTGTGTTGATGTTCATGTGATGTGTTGTGAGATTGTTTGATGACAAAATGAGAGCCCAAAATAAAATCGTCGATGCAAAAAGGAAAAATACATACCTGAGAATACTCCTCGAATGCCGTCTGCTTAATGACGACTAGAAGTCTCCGGAAAAACGCACCACCGCTAGCCATGGCGATGTAATGAGATGAGGAAGTGGATGGTTAGCCGCGCGGCTTGATGGGATGATTTTAGCTGTTAGCTGTAGATGAAGTAATCCATCCAGTCATATCGATAATAATCTCAGATTTCAGATTTCGGATTTCACACAAACTTTAGCGATTATCAGCGATGAGATGAGAAAGATAGAAACCTTTTCTGGCATAGGATACATACAGTACCGGACTTCTTCCTACTTCCTAATCACTAACTAAAAAGTGCGGCAAAATCGATGAGAAGCAGAAAATTGGAAATTGGACCACATTTACTTATTCAACGATGGGGTGGTCATCACGGAATAAGGTGACGATTGCGGTGGTCTGGTTTTTGGTAACAGCATGTGGACTCTACTCGATCTCGATGTCTGGGTTTGGGGGATTATCCTCTACACCAGCAACAGCAACAGCTAAAATATCAGAAGAGAAGAGGAAGAGTTCACAACAATTAGAATCATTTTCTCCCCTTGGAGGTTGGGCATCGCCTCATCAGGTTGACTGCAAATCATTCATTGACGAAACAGATGAGGTATACAAACAAACCTCAACAGAGCCCTCCTTCATGATGTCATCCACAAACCCTCCGAAGATGAGGTGTCAAGGATTATTTGGGAAAAGGGGTGCTGGGAGTGCGACCACATAAAGGCCGTAACCAAAGCTCTCTCACAATACAAAAATTCTTATTTTCTTGACATTGGGGGTAACATTGGAATGTGGTCATTATCTGCTGCAGCAGCGAATTATCAGACGGTTACCATTGAGGCTTTGCCTGACAATACAGGAGGTTCTGTTTGTCTGTGAACAAAAATTTGTTTCACAACCGTACTCATTTGCTCAGGGTCGCTGCCACAGAGCAACCTGCTGCATTTCGTTTCCACAAAGCACGCAACAACTTTGGTGGCACTCGAGTAGTCCCCATTGATAGTAATGAATACATCCTCAAGGACAATAAAGACATTGTCCAGGGAGTCACAGTAGACTCACTAAATCTTCCAACCCAGCAGCCTGTGGTTCTCAAATTGGATGTAGAAGGACACGAACTCTCGGTTTTATCTGGTGCAAATCATTTTCTACAAAATGCTAACATAGTGTATGCCATGATGGAACTTCGTCCTGGCTTGCATAAAGATCCTAGATGGAAATCAATCTTCCAAGTGCTTTATTCCAAGGGATTGAAGCCTTACAGAATTAATTATGAAGATGAGACCGCTCTGGATATTGATCGATTGAATGAATGGATACATTTCAAGCATCCTATAGTGAGATATTTTGACGTGGTTTGGAGATTAAGTGATTTCGTTCCACCTGATGCATAATATTTGTGGTTCAAGAGAAGTTCGAAAATAAGACAAGGTCTGTTTGCTGGTATGTAGTAGGGGGGAGACTAGCATGTAGGGGGGTATGATGATTAATCTAGTATTCACACTGTTTCAGTTTTCTGCGTGATGCCCCAGGACCTCATCTGCATATTATCGGTTCTTACCACCCAACTTTCTTACGTGAGGGAGAGAAGAAGTAATAGTGGGGTGAGTTCCAGCGGGTGAGCGCAGCTGTTTAGATCTTCAACAGTATACTGCATACCAGCAAAGCATGCAACCAAGTAAGGTCTCACAAACACCAGCTTCTTGCTCAGAGGTATACCTCCCGAGGTAGGTGCACCCTTCATAATCTCTTGTACGATAATTGTTGCAGTAGCATGAAATGATACCAAATTGTGTCTCAAAAATCTGCTTTCAAATAAGAACGAGTTAACTATCATCTCCACAAACCGTTCAATTGACTGCGATGTAACCATGGAAGATCCGAAGTGTAAATGTGTAGGTAATACTAAAATTGTCTCTAAGACTTAACTAAAATAATTCATCTCTTTCACTTTCAACACCCTCTCGGTAATCTCTACCGTCGCAAGCTGTTCCTCGATACTGTTCTCTTCTAATTCAAGACACCCCGACCCTCTCATGGAGCTATCGTCACTCAGTCCAGGTATGCCCTTCTTCGCCATACACTCTTCAATCCTATCAATAACATAAACAAAACCTTCTGCTCGAGGATAATTTGATCTTCCAAACGGAGACAAATCCACCGTCGGCAGCTTGAAAGAAGCTGTAGTTTCACGCTTCAGAAGACCGAATGGCTCGTGTTCATATATTGTCATTTCGTTTGGACAGTTACCGGGTCCATGTAGGACGACGCGTCCATTTTCGAACACATACTCAACCTCGAATGTTGACGGCCTCCTGAATGATGCTTGGAAGGATGCAAGCATTGTGAATTCATCATCAAAGGCTGAATCCGAATCACCTGACAATGCTTGTCTACTACTACTAGGTGACAAATGACAACCTCGTCGCTTGGCAGAGCTCAATGATGTTGCTGTCATATCACCACCATTTGCATCCACATCACATTCACCATTCCAAATTCCATAATTCTTTCCACCCCAACGTATAGAAAAGGATGACTCGACATCAACTGGGAATTCAAGCCCGTTGTACATCCCATGCCCGGTGGCTGTGACTTGATCGGGTTGCAATTCATTGCTGCTCAGTTTCCTCCTCCTCTTTCCCCCAACGATGGCAGCATCATCAGTGTTACCAGACTGATGATGATCATATGCTGCCAACAATGCCAACTCGACAAGATAACACCCAACATCCAAAGTAACGCCTCCTCCCAGCGTCCGATTAAGGAATCGATCCGATGGATCCAACGCAGCTGGAAAGCCAAAGTCGCCGTGCATTGCGAGGACTTTGCCCAAGTTGTAATGTCTAGGATGTGATGGATGTGACTTCCATCGCCTTACTGACAAGAAGGACGGCGTCGTCTCTGATGCAGCCGACACCGCATCCATTGGAGATGACTGCAGCTCAAGAAACGTAGTCCGTAAATACTTGACCAAAGGAAAGAATCTCGTCCAATGATTCGTCATTAGAAACAGTCCTCGCTTATGTGCCTCATCATACATCAATTTTGCTTCTTCATATGTGATTGCAGTAGGCTTTTCAACCAGCACATTCTTACCTGACTGCAACATAAGTAGTGTAGGGTTCAAATGATTCTGATTGGTAGTTGCGACATACACAATATCCACATTCTTATCTTGAGCAAGCTCCTCGTAGGTTCCATAATAGTTGGGAATAGAGAATGTCTTCGCAAACGATTCTGCACGATACAGCGCCGATAGGTGCTTTTCACCATTGTAGTTGTGCATTGCTGCCACGGCGGTGACAGTGCACCCGGAAGATACGAGTGCTGAGGTGAAATCATGAGCTATTCTGCCTGCTCCAAGTACAGCCCATCTCAAGGGAGCTGGTTTATCATTATTTGTGTCGCCATGGTGATGTCGCCGCCCCAAACCCAAAAGCGATGCACGAAGATTGGAAGTGCGGCGATCGATATCATTACGGCTATCCAGATACATGGGTGGAGGAGTCAAGACGATAGTACGCTTCTCTGGCTTGAAATGCTCAACAATATCGTGACGCATGTTGCTCGTATCATCTCGGACATTATTGTTGCTGTTGAGGTTGCGATGATATTTGCTTCTTCCGAACAGTAGGCCCCCTGCAATCATGCATATCATGTACACAAACAGGAAGAATATTCGAACAATGGCAAATTTGTTGCCATTATGAGAAGGAGAAGGGCGAGAAGGAGAGAAGCGGCGGTTGGAGGATAGACTATCGTAGCAGATGTTTGCGGCTGACGATGATGAGGAGAGTGACGAGGCTACTGTGGCCAAGGTAGCTGATGATTCTACTCTTCCGGTAACTGTTGTCGTCATCATGTTGCGTGTATTGATATGTATGCACAGGCAGCTCAGAGCTGCAGTACTTAGTACAACGCGAACGCAGCACCGGCAGCGGGGTTCTCAACTTGCAGTTCTCAGTTCTCAAATAAAAGGGTTCTCACTTGATGACGCGCAGCATTTGTTTTCCCGGGGGGCTAATGCGAATTGCGAGCCTCCGGGAAGATAAGAACTGCATGCATGCGAGCAAGTCTTCTTATGAGTTGAGTGGAATGCAATGAGAGCCAGGAGAGGGAAATCGTGAAGGAGAGAGAAGCCTTTAGTAAGCACCCATTTTTTTCTGTTCGTGGCCGACTACAACATCGTTAGCCGTACATAGGTTATTGAACCCAAATTGCATGCCACACCAAGCCCAAGCTGGAAGCTGGGTGTTCAGTAAAGATACAAATTCAAGTTAGTCTTCAAAGAGCAAACAATAACGAATAAATAACAAAAGCCTGTCGATTTCATTTTGCAATTTCAATTACTTCCTTCATACATCTACTTTATCCCTGTCCCCAACTCTGCTAGCTCCATTCATCCACACTAATCGTCCAAACTCAAGTTCCTCAGACTCAAGTCCTTATTAGCAGCCAACACTTTCCTAGCCCTATCAAAATTGTCAGCCATTCTCCCCCCCATTACCTTGTTTCCGATCGTGCGCTTGGCAGTACTCCCAAACCCACTAACTTGGTCCGTACTTGTACGGGTTGCATCTGCAAGGAAGGAAAGTGATAGTTTTATATGTTATGTGGTTAGTGAACGAAATCATGACATGAAATTAAAGACCTCTATCAAAGCACTTACAGAGCACAACCGTCTCCTCTTCACCGTGGGTCATTGCTGCGCCTATGCCCTGCAAACAGTTGTGAGAGCGGCTAATGTAAAAGTGACGCTCCATATAAACATACCCTTCGTTACCATGAGGCATGCCCACCCGATGAATAAGAGCAATCGTTGGCTTGTCGTCGATTACAGAATTTACCCAAAAGAATGATTCTTCTGCTCCCTCGGGCTTATTGTTTGGATAATCCAATGCATATTTGTAGAAGGTTGGTGAACGCTTCTTAAGAATAGGTCCATGGAGGATCTGATTCTTTAATTCTTCCCCAGCAGAAAATTCTTTCTTGCTCCTAGCATACGGTTTGATCCCTGCCAATCCATCCTTCTTGTATGCACGGAATCTATCGAGAAGAACTTGACGGAGGCAATTCTCTATTTCTTCATGGGTAGCCTTCTTGCCCAACTTTTTGAACGTCTCAATCTCATCTTTCGATAGATTCAAATCTGATCCGGGTGCGGCGTTGGAGTACAACTTGTCCATTGTTACCTCATTTGGAGATAATTTGATGCCAGCAAAATCTTCAAGAGTTCCATCGCCACCATCTGTGGCAATCATGCCTAGATCACCCACCGTTGGATCATACTTCTTCTTCGCTGGTAGATGGAGGAAGACAAGTTTGATGTTATCAATCTTTCCTTGTACATGGAACGCTAGTTTTACAGAGAGCTCCTTGTCACTAGCGGCGTCGAGTGAGCCGCCGTAGTGGAGCTTACCAGCTTTGACGTCTGCGATGGCTGCATCTGAGAAGCCGGCTTCTTTTAGTACTTCATCGATTAAGGAAGACATATTTCTCCTACTGCTTTCGTTAAGTCAGATGGCGCTGTTCGGCTCTGGTCTCGGTGTATGAAGACCCCTTTGATGGATTGAAGTGTCTCTAGAGAGAGGTAGTGTAATGCAATGTTACATACAGCCGACTTCCCACTACTGATGCGGTGGATATTATGGATTCGATTGGTGGGATGGAGGATTGATTTCATGAGATTTGAGGAGCAAAATGAGAAGCCGGTACGGTGTGTATCTTTGGGGTCGAGTCAAATTATCCGGTCCGTGTCTGATCTGAAGATGAGCCACCCCTTTGTCCATCACTCTCCACCGCTCGTAAGTACGTGGGGATGAGATGATTAGATGCGATGATGATGATGCATTCGATCACAAGTGGTGGATATATCACAGAAGCTCAAAAGCTCTAGGCAGAAAATTGGACCGAAAAGTTAGAGATAGAGATAGAAGAGGAAGAGGTTTGAGTCGGCAGATAGCGGGGTGATACGTATGAATGAAAGGCACGTTATGAAGAGTATTCTATCACAGTAATGAAGGAAATATCTATGGCTGTTGTTAAACATAGATCGCATCAAAGTTTAGTGAGGAGAATTCAGACGAAGTCGACATATATTTGAGGCACTAAATGTTATCTCGAGAAAAATTGAAATTACGTCGATAGCTGCCACATGAAAATGCCTCCCTCTGAACCCACCGACACGACAGTATTCTGGTCAGGGGAGATCCTCACCTTGTTGATCGTTCCACTGTGTCCCTTACCAGAGGATACCAACTTTCCATTATCATAATGCCAGACATTCACATTCTTATCCGCGCCTCCACTGACGAAATGAGTGCCTGCCATCTCAATATCGAGACAAGTCATGTCAGATTCACCTCCATCGATGAAGCGGATTGGGTTGCCATCGTATGCATCCCAGAATCCAATCTTGTTGTTGGCACTAGCAGTAATGTATTGGCTCTCGTCAGGATGATAGCAAACTGCATTAAATACAGTTGGTGCGTACAATGCGTGAATGCGCACACCCTTTTGCAAGTCCCAAACGATGCAACTTCCATCAGCCGAGGCGGATATTGCCTGGCATCCATTGGAGTTGCAAGCGATGGCATTGACTTCACCTCGATGTTCCTTCATGGAGTGAATCATTGTTTGGTGCTTCTCGTGTATCTGCCAGAAGCGAACGCGGCCATCGGCACCACCGCTTATCAAATGCCAGCTTGTCTTGGTATCTCCTACACGATTGCAGATAGCCAAGGATTTCACAGCATCACAGTGTGCATCCGATATCATGAATTGCAACTTGCCCGATTCAGGAAAGAATGCTCGTATCTTGCCGTCTGACCATGCAGAAACAATACTATCTCCTGCGGCTGTAATGTCTACAGCATAGCAATTCAAATTTGGCACGTTGATGCGGAGTAGTTCCCTCCGCTTGGATACACTCCAAACCCGAATGTCTTGCTCCGATGCGGTGACGAAAATTTCTGACGACTTTCGAGGAAATCGAAGGTCGAAGATTTCTCCTGCGTGGCAGGTCTCACGTAACTCGGGAGTGAAGGTGGAGATATCTATGCTGTATCTCTGAGAAGACTCCGTACCAACGAGGAAGCTCTGTCCATCTGGATGCAAGGCAATGCTTGTGATTGCACCGTGGAGTTTCCCCTCGTGTGAGGGGATACGCTTCAAATCTGGGTTGAGAATTTGGATAGTACCATCTCCAGCTCCTGCAATGACATTGGTATTGCCAGTTGTGGGGTTGACGATGCAAGCTACTGACTTGATCCCCTTTGAGAAGCGATCTCGGTTGTAACCCACGAGGGAAGGGTGGTGAACTTCTGGCTCGTTGAATGGCTTGATATCATCCCTCTCAATGTTGAATTTGATCACCTCACCCGTCTTGTTGCCAGTGTAGGCAAACGAATCATCTTCGGAGATGCACAAGCATTGAATCACTCTTCGAATTGATCCCATAGTTATATCAATGGGGTGTAGCTTGGGCATGGCTACGTCCACTTGCCAAACTCGTGCATGGTTGACTCCACACGTGACGAATCTGTCATTGCGATTGTTTAGCCATCGTACGCAATGTGCGAATTCAGTGGATGCTTGAGCACCGCAAATAGCCGCTCCCGATTTGACGTTCCACACCACAATGTCATTATCGTCCTGGCCTCCAAGCGATGTGAGGAATTGTGAATCACAGCTGAAGTCGACAGCTTCCACCCGCTTGTGATGCTGGCTAAGAACATGAAGCAGACATCCTTCAGGCAATGCATCGTTATCATTGGAAATGTGGTCGATCGCCTTCTTCAAATCCCATACCGTGATTTCTGCCTTGAACGATGCAGGAGTTTCGTGACCGGTTGCTAGGAAAGATCCGTCTTTCGAGATGGCTACGCACGAGATCTTTTTACCGACTCCAGCATCGAGGAAGAATTGCTTCTTCGATACGAGAGATCGCAGCACCACGACAGATCCCAATGGAAAGGCGATGAATCGTCCACACCGTGTGTAATGGAGGCCCCCATTGACGGATCCAGTGAATCCAATGACGGATTTGAGAGAGAGTTGGTCGTTCATGAAGAGTGAGAGTGAGTAGGAAGGGGCATGGAAGGGGGAATGCTCGGAAAACCTGGTGTCCGAGGTTCACCGAGAAAAGGCCGCTCGAGAAAAAGGTGAGTGCAAACTTTTTTTGGAAAAAACCTCAGAAGTGATTTTGAATAATTTATAGCTCATTCTCATTCAACTAATGCTGTGCATTAAACACTTTCATTTGTGTAGAGAAATTATCTCTCACCATTGCAATGAGGGTATTCTCTAAGCGGGTCAAAGAGGCTGCGTTTGTACTTCGCTCTTTCTCAAGCAACTCTTTCGTCTCTTGGACTTGGACTTGTCTTTGCAATCGATCTATCAACACTTGAGATGCTTGTGCTTCTTCTGCCTTCTTCTCCTGCAAATGTTGGAACTTGTCCCTATGACAAGTAAGTAGTATCATCTTTAATAGATGTACATTCATGTATGTGAGATTTATGAGCTGCTCCGGAGTAACTCTCCGATGTTCGTTCCATTGCCTATCCTCATCATGCACTCATGCACACGAACCATTCTACGAATGCGTTGAGCTTCCTTCGACATCATCTGTTACCGAATGGCATCTTCATCTCGCCCTCAAACTTTGCTGCCAGCTCAATCATAACATGATCCTCTCCTTTACCTGTTCCGGCCGTCCATTGACCTCTCTCAATCTTCAGCATTTCTCCGTATGCAGTCTACCAAAGAAGAATTGTTGTTCCTCCACCAAGTAGTGCGCTAAGTACAAGGCTGCTGCTGGTTTACCTTCGTCTAATGCAATTTTCACAATGCCCAGGGTATCTGCCTTGTCCCAATAAAATTGTAATTCGTTCAATTCTGGATCAAATTCTTCGTTCGTTTGGCCCATGTCCCCTTGTAACTTTCGTGATTTCGGAGGTTCTCATTCTCAAAATAGCTGGATTCCTCCGAAATTGTCCACGCTGAGCGGGCCGGGTCAAGAGTAAATAAGCGCCGGGGTGACAGCTTGTCTTTCTCTGACACTTTTCATTTGATACTAATTCCATTGTTGGAATCCCTTGTAATTATCAAACTAAAAGTGCTTGAGTGAGATCGGATAAATATGACGTCATTCTCCCGAACACACGCCTGCTTGGTTCTCTCTAATGAATTGGCCTGCTTGGTTGCCTGATTGGTTCTCTCCAATGAATGGGCCTGCTTGGTATGGTAGGTTCTCTCCAATGAATGGGCCTGTCTAGCTTGATGAATCAAGATGAAGTGATGAACTTCAAGATGAAGGCACGAGGCTGGCATAGTAATAGTACGAAAAAGCAGACGGAACAGAGCATAAACACTGCACAAAATCTGATGCATGCGAGGTCGTCACACAAAAGCCAGCTGCCTACCATACCACTCTACCTTTCTCTCGCACAGCAAACTAACAGCAGGATGACGTCAACAACATCAAACAAAAGAAGCAAAACCACCGACGATTCAAGGGACAACAACAACTACGCCACCACGAAGAATCGCTTACTCGTTCCTACCGCCACCGCCACGAAGGAAGGAAGGACTTGACTTGCACTCGATGACCGCGGAAGATTTGAAGTTGCTTCAAAAGAAAGGTAAGCAGATAGAGTTGCTGTTGCTCTATTCATATTATCACTTTCTCTACAGCGACATCCGTCTGACTCATAGTCCTGATGCTTTATGAACTTCCTCCTACGAAACAGATCCATTCTTGTACTACTCCATCCCTGAAATCCACGAGGCCGAACTATCTCTGAAGGAAGTTGACTACTCCAGCGCAACACAGGCAGCGCATCATGTTTCACGCAAGACGAGAGTTTCATGCGAAGGTCATACAACCTTGGTAATGGATGAATTGTTCGGCGATGAACTGGATGGGTTAGAACATGAGTCTTTTGGCGACCTTGATGAACTTCTAACAGAACTCTTCTTCAACACTGACTAAGTATTATGCAAATAATTTGATGGAAGGCATCCCTTTGGCTGATAAGCCATACGTCCGCAAAGAATCAGCACCTTCGAAATTTAACACGAGCAAACCAAACCGGTGCAGAAGATAGTTAATACAATACTTGAAAAATTAGTATGATATGATATGACATATTCTATTTCCTTCAGGCAAGTTTGTGTTTGTCAAGCTTTCATCTGAAAGGGCTGTATGCGTGCACTGGTGGGATTTGTTCGGTGCCTTCTTTCTTTCTTCCCACATCATACTTCTTTGCATACAATGTCAATGCTACCTGAATGACATTGTGAGTGGCTCTCCTTCCTTTCACATACAGCAGAACGATTGATTCTTCCTCCTCGAGAATGCCTTCGTTAATAAGCATTTCTATCTGATCTCTCAACATTGTAATGAGGGTCATTTCCTCCAAGCGGATCAAATGTCTGAATTGGGTTGACTCCGCTGTAAACCAACAATTTGGGCAGCAATTGCACTGCTCAGTGAAAATGTTCACTGCAGAAAAGCAAACGAGTCTCTGCTGGGCCTCATATCGTGATCCATGTCATGAGCATGAGAGCGATGATAATGCGATGCGAGCCCAATTGAAGCACTATCGCTAGATTTACATAGAGAGAGTGCCAAGTGTGTATGGCATGTAAATCGTGAATAAATTGTGGACCAAGTTAGCTGATTTATGCTAATGCTGTGCATTAGACACTTTCATTTGTGTAGAGAAATTATCTCTCACCATTGCAATGAGGGTATTCTCCAAGCGGGTCAAAGTGGCTGCGTTTGCACTTCGCTCTTTCTCAAGCAACTCTTTCGCCTCCTGGACTTGTCTTTGCAATCGATCTATCAACGCTTGAGATGCTTGTGCTTCTTCTGCCTTCTCCTCCTGCAAATGTTGGAACTTGTCCCTATGACAAGTAACATCATCTTTGAGCTGCGCAACCTCTTCCTGCAGCCTTTTGCATTGACTCTTCTTCTCCTCCAGCTCCGCACGTACAGCTTGCAATGCTTGATTTGTTTCTTTCTGTTCCTCCTCAGCATCATTTAGTTGTATCCCAAACTCCTCTGCTTGCTTGGCCAATCGTGAATCCATTTCCTTGAGTTGAGTAGATGCATTTTCCAGATGAGTCTTGTACTTTTCAATCTCCCCGTCGTGGAGCTAAGAAACATATACATTGAAGTAAGCAAGGCAATGTTAGAGGTTGTATTCAGATTCAGTAGATGTAACAGCAGATCTGAGGGCACACCTACCTTGGTCAATTCCGCACGAATTGCTTCACGTTCCGACTTGAATTTCGCCATTAGCTGTGGTAGTTCGTCTGCAGCTTCACTCCTAGCCTCATGCGCCCTTCGCTCGCGGGCTTCCGACTCCTTCAATTGTTCTTGTGCGTGTTCTAGGTTGGTTTGCAATATCATTCTTGTCTGCTTCAACTCCATTTGGGCTGCTTCCTTATCCTTCACGTGCTGTTTCTTAGCGTCTGAGAGGCTTAGCTCCAGTCGTTCAATCTTTGACTCATGCTCCACATTTCTTTGTGTTGACTGCTCCAGGTCGTGGCGTGTTTGGGAATGCTCCGTGGCGAGAACATTGTTGCGATTGGCTAGATCGGATAGTTGAGTTTGGAGATCTTTTACTTGGTCATGAAGTTTTTCAAGTCGAGTGTCTTTGCTGGCATCACTGGCAGTCAAAAACAATAAATCATGGCGTTGTGCGTCATTCTCAGCTCTCACCGTGTCAATAGTATGCTGTAGGAGATTGTTCGTCTGTTCCAATTCATTCGCTCGAGACGTGGAGTCCAATAAAGCGACCTTTGTTTGATTCAACTCTATTTGGATGGAAGAATTGGTTTGATTCTCCTTATCCAGAGCAATGCGAAGGGACTCCAATCGTCTTGCATCGAATTTGGCATCGGCATCCACTGGAATAGCTAGTGGCGAATTATCTCTGCCGGCAGATGCAGATGCAGATGTAGATCTTGAGAAGGGCACGCCTGAGATCCTCTCAATGTCTTGCCACATTTTGGACGAGGCAGTTCCAGCTCTAGAGATGAAGAAGAGTTATTATTTTGAGGCAAGGGGGAGATCGATAATGCCGTAGTAGCTTCTACGTAGGAATCAGTACCCTCTTCTCCTTGATTTTTGGCTGCTCCTGAAACTCATTCCTCCCTCTCACCAAGAACAAAATGCCCACGCCAATCGATAACGGCTCCTCCATTGACGTCGGCGACTCCAGCACGACAACATCTCCCTCCTCATCCTCCAATAATAATAACGCCGCAATGGAAGTCACAGCGCATTCCGACTCCGTGCCCTCCCCTCCGCCGGCGGCAATGAACAAGATCGACGTAACGGCGCATCATCCTCATGACGATGGCGACGTTGCCATGGACGACACCCCCGTCAATAGCAGCGCACCCCCCACTCTGCCAAATTCTTCCAATGGTATCAATGATGATGCTGATGTTCAAATGTCCCCCCGTAGTACAGAAGAATCAGTCCACCCGACGGAGAATCCCACGACGATGAATAATGATTTGGAATCATCTTCTGCGCCGCTAGAACAATCTGCCATTCCCGCTTCCAATCCACCCAAAGAGGATGGTGGCGAGAGGAAAGATCCCGAAGAAGTATCATTGGATGATAGTATGGAAGAGGATCATATCGCTGATGAAGAGATGAACAGTGTCAAGCTGGATGTACCCTCCTCTTCTTTCCCCACAGCAGAACAAAGAAGTCGTGATGACAATCATCTAGATGATTCATTGGACAAACTGCAACACTCCATCTCTGAAGCCATTTTGGCATTTAGAAAGGAAGAACAAGGCAATGAAAGTATGACAAAAGAAGCAGGTGGTACAAACAATGATGGCAGTGCCTATGTAAAGTTACGTGACGCGGCAGTGGAAGCGTACCAAACTTTGGTGGAGTATGGCTCATTATTGGATTTGAGCTTGGATATGGCTCCTTTGAACAAGAGACGCTGTGAGAAGCTAGAGAAGATTGGACGGTAAGTTTATGGCATGTGTGTGCAATACAATTGAAGCATCCTCTTCTCTTTGTTTCTCACTATTCTTTTGATCTACTCTCTCTCTCTCTCAAATGAGGTTGTAGAAGTGCCAATTAGCTTTGTCGAAAGAACTGTTGGTAAGAGCAAAATGACGATGAAGATAGTCCTCGAGGCCTTCTGGCTCTGCACCAAATGGGGGATTAGGCGCTAACTTGCCCTTGCGCTCTGCGCTTTCGCATGCTCACGAGCATTTCTTCTAGAAGTTGTTCTAGTTCCTGCTCGGATCGTCTTTCCTTGACCATTTCATAGTGTGTTCTCGGAGCAACATCTTCAATACCTTCTCCATTGACCAACATCCCCTGCTCAAGTCTCCGAGCAGATGCTTGGCATCGTTGGCACTGCCAAACAAGCGGCAGTTCTACCCCCTCAGCGAAAGCTAGTGAGAACTCATGGCCCTTGGGGCATTTGAACTCAACCAGCTGGCGAGCAGATAACTCAACTCCCTTATCGCTTTCCAGCGACTGTGAGCCGAGGCGCATTCCGCGCATGGTTTCTGACATTGTTACCTCCGTGAGAGGAACAACCACTTGACTCCCAGGCAATTCCAGCCGTGGCCACGTTCACAGATAAATCACAGGTTGGAAGCTATGTCTATTCGATCGGTCACAATACCTGCGGCTCCCATTTGAATCAGCTCCACCATTTGGACTTTTTCGTTTATTGTCCAAAAGTGAGTTTCGGTATCAAGGTTCGCCAGCCGAACCAAGAACTTGGTATCAGCGAATCTGATTGGGCCATAACTCACCGGTAGTTGAAGGGCATCGATGGATTTAGTTAGCAACCTAAGCCCTAAACCACCTAGAAATTTATGGGAAATCCAAATCTGGATCACGGTCCTCATCGAGCCGGAGGTTGCCACCGGTTTAGTCAATAGTTTCAAAGTCGCAAGCCGTCTTTGATTAGAAAAACTGGAGACCAACACCCGCGCATGAGAGGAGGTTGTTTCAATGGCGTCCGCGGTGGGAACAACCGCGTTTTTGGACTTTACATCAATGTTCAACTTCGCATTTG
>Ga0209652_1001550_pt1 | contig 18647 bp, 16 predicted proteins | sample SaaInl74LU_5_DNA_FD_184641 | JGI IMG/M metagenome (GOLD analysis project Ga0209652, IMG submission 184641) | Marine microbial communities from expanding oxygen minimum zones in the Saanich Inlet - ESP_74LU_5_DNA (SPAdes) (version 2) | ecosystem: Environmental > Aquatic > Marine > Intertidal zone... | reverse complement strand
GCAAGGAGGATGGAGGAGAGGAGAGGAAACTCATCTCTCCCCACCAATCATCTCCATCCGCGGCGAAAATTGTCTCGTCGGTAATAAAGAACACAGCCCATATCTACCTAATAAACAATATCAGCCCGCAACCATGGCCAAGTCAATTCGATCAAAGGCAAAGCGTAAACATCGCACTGAGTTCCGTAATACCATTGGGACGGTGAGTGAATGACTATCTTGCCTGCTTGGATGCATTAAATATATGTGTGACTCGTGAACGTCGTTGTCTGACATTTTGTTGTTCTTTCCATTATGCTGCAATCCATCGCTTCCTTGCTTGTGATTTATATGTGTAAAATTGTGTCTCAATGACCATCACTCTATCAAACTGATATCAAAACGTATCTTTAAAAAGGATGTTGCAAATAAAAACATGGATACAATCCAATCCAAACTCCAAGAATGTATAAATAGCGGCCAATTAAATTCTTTTGATCGTCTATCCAATCTCTTTGCTGGAAAATCAGAGACTGACGGAGACGACGATGCGATGGAAACCAATAATATTGCAATGAAAGATGAATCCAAAATACCAGCCAAGAAGTCTAGCGCAAAGAAACATCCCATGACAGGTATGTATGGGGATAAAAGATCAACAAAAGTGGCTGAAAAGAAATATAGAAAGGAGAGAACTGCTGCTGGGAGTACCACGCCCAGTAGGGGACGCGGTGCATCTAGGATTGAAGGCCGTGCGAAGAGGAGCAGTAGTAAGAAGAGGGGCAAGAAGATGGCAACAATCTAATCGATATTCAACCCTCAACAGTAGAGTCGAGGCTGGCCTGAACAACAACCTCAGTCTATCATAATGTAAAATAAGAAGTTTCTGAATAATACAGCATCATGAGGCAATTTGATTATGTATAACAACTTTTCTGTTCTACTTCTAGTCTCTAGAAGTTAGCATTTACTTCTTACAGAATGTCATTTCTAATACAAACCATCTTCCTTCATCCATTGCGCAGCTTGCTTGGCGTAATATGTCAAAATGATATCGGCTCCAGCTCTCTTGAAGCAAGTCAAAGTTTCCAAAACAACATCCTTCTCATCTAACCATCCCCTTTCTACGGCAGCCTTCAACATGGCATATTCTCCACTAACGTGGTATGCAGCAATAGGCAAGTCAGAGTTGTCCTTCAGTCTTCTGATAATATCCAAGTAAGGCATACCAGGCTTCACCATAAGCATATCAGCACCCTCTTGAGCATCTAATGCAGCCTCGATAAGTGCCTCACGTCCATTGGCAGGGTCTTGTTGGTAAGTCTTTTTATCGCCGAAGCCAGGATGAGAATCAAGCGCATCACGGAATGGACCGTAGTAGGCAGATGCATATTTGGCAGTGTAGGAAAGAATTGAAACATTGGTGAACCCTTCTGAATCAAGAGCATCACGGATAGCTTTGACACGACCATCCTATTTAGCAAAGAGTGCAAAGACAAAAGTTAGATGCTGTATCTTACAAAGAAAAGAGCAACACAACAAGAAATAGAGAAAAAGATGTGTGTGAAGCGTTTCTTCAACTTACCTGCATATCACTTGGTGCAACAATATCAGCACCTGCCCGAGCCTGACTAACAGCTTGCTTACAAAGTTGATTGATAGTAACATCGTTCAAAATAACTCCATCCTCAACAACTCCATCGTGTCCCTGATCAGAGTAAGGATCCAATGCCACATCGGTACATACAATAGCATCTGGGTACTTTTCCTTAATCATGCGGATTGAACGGTGAACAATTCCTTCTGGGTTGTATGCCTCGCATGCAAGGTTTGTTTTCTTGTCATCGGCAACCTTTGGGAAGAGGACAAAAGCCTTAACTCCAAGTTCCAATGATTCACCAATTTCCTTGAGCATAGACTCAGCAGAATGACGCTGGCATCCAGGCATAGATGGGATTTCTGTATTGTGGTCCTCATCATGGATGAATAGTGGGTAAATGAAATTGGCAGGGGTGACAATATTCTCGCGAACCATGGCACGAACTCCAGCTGATTTACGGTTACGACGAGGTCTTGCGCGTTGCTGCACCCAAACTCCTCCGTTATTGTTCCTAGCTACAGCAGGTGAATCTCCAGCAGTGGGATCAAATGCTTCATATCCAAGATTGTCATCAATTCCATTCATGGTACGGTCGACAGGTTCCATGTTTCCTCCTCCGTAGAGGTTAGTGACGGTACGGCCGACCGATGCAGATGGAGCAAAGGCATTGGCAGATGAGACTGCGAGTGCAAGGATGGCAGCAGAAATCTTCATGTTAGGCGGTAAATAGAGGTATTAGAGTGGAATGAAGTTATGAAAGAAGCATCGTTTCTGAAAGTTGCAGTGAAAAAGATCGACAAATCTTGTGTGCGGTGCCTGTGATTCATCGTTTGGCGTGTAGACGTGGAAGGGTCCGATTATGAGAATCCCAATTAAAATCACCACCGCCTCCGCTTCCGCTTGGGGAGCATGCTACTACTTCTTGCTCCGCACCATGGACTCCGTTATTGCTACCCTCCAAAACTTTGCCGAGGATCCCATCCCTGCAGCCTGTGTTGCCGTAGGCAGCTTGAAGCTTCTTAGTGTCTTGTTGGGGGTAAGTGTTTGTGTTCCGTCTCACAAATGTCATTTGATATGAACACGCACGCCACAAATTGCGGCAATTATTGAAGGTATCCTGTCGGATATCTGCACCTGTGGAGCAACCATGTCGGATAAACCGCCTGAGCCAAAAGGTCTCTCCTTGACAGACTGTGGTCAAGGATGTTTATGTTTTTCCAACATATCCTAACTTATCTCGTCGCTACTACTCCACAACAGCTTCTTGGCTACATTTACAAATGGCAATTCCGCCCCAGTGTCAAAGTCACCAAATTTGGAAAATATGCGGTGATTACTGGTGCCACGGACGGAATCGGAAAAGCCTACGCATTTGCTCTTGCAAAGCGTGGCATGTCTATCATTCTCATCTCACGAACTGAATCAAAGTTGCAGGAAGTGGCCAAAGAGATTGACGCCAAAAACTTCAAGGGAATTGAAAAGACAAAGTATATTGTGTGTGACTACTCCAACTTTGACCAAAAGACACGCGACAGTATGGAAAAGGATTTGAAGGATTTGGATGTGGGTATTTTGATCAATAATGTTGGACAGAGCTACCGCTACCCACGCTTTTTCCATGAGCTGCCCAAGGAGGAGATTGGAGCATTGATTGAAATGAACATCAATTCTACCGTTTGGATGACAAAGATGGTTATTGATGGTATGGTGGAACGTCGTCGTGGTCACATTGTGAATATCTCGTCTGGTTCAGCTGATTATTCCATGCCTCTTTTGGCCGAGTATGCTTCGGCAAAGATGTTCGTTGAGAGGTTTTCTGAGTCATTGGATGCGGAATACAGGCAGAAGGGTATTAGGGTGCAATGCCAAATTCCCTTTTACGTTGCTACAAAGCTTGCAAAGTTGAGACGAAGTTTCACTGTCCCTACTGCTGATGAGTACGTGTGGCTTGCTATGAGATGGATTGGACAAAGTGGCACTGTATCTCCCTTCTGGGCCCATGCCTTGCAAGGATGGGTAATGAACACTTTCCCTGCGGCAGTTGTTGAGAGCGGTGTGATGAGTATGCATGCTGGCATCAGGAAGAGGGGATTGAAGAAGGACGCCAAGATTGCTGCTGAGGGCAAGAAAAACTAAGAGACAACTCCTGTATTGATTGCGTGGTAATTTTTAATCACAGTTTTCTCAATAAGTATGTATGAAAGCTCAGTTTTGTATCAAGCATTATGCATATTCAAATGTACGCCGATAGTCTTAGCCAGGATGCATTTAGGGCGAAAAGTATTCATCTTCCACGTTTGCAAATCCGGCGTCTGCTCTACTTTCATCATCGCTTGTAATTCCATTCAGCTTTCCCCCATTGCGACGATCTAGTCTATTAAGAAGCAATCCAATCAACACACCCAAACCTGCACAGCTCATGAAAAAGAACTCCACATTTGGAATGTACGAGTTCCCACTCGCTTTATAGATTGATGCTATCATGAGAGGGAATAGGGCAAGCCCGATGTTTTGAACTGATGTGATCACACCGAATGCTGTACCAGTGAACTTTTTATCAACTGTGAGAGGTACCGAAGGCCATATCACGGCAGCATAACACGAGTAAGCGATACCTTGACCAACCAACGGGAGAACTGGTGAGCTGTGCGATACCGCCATGGTTAAATGAACGACGAATAGCAGCCCAGAGGCAAGCGAAGCAATTTGTGCTCTTCGACCAATTTTGTCCACCAGTTTACCCAATGGGGGAGATGACAGTGCAGATATAAGGTAAGGAATAGACATTACTTTCCCTGCGCGTTCAGTGGAAGCACTCTCTTTACTGCAATAATCGCTGGTGCATGCCGAGTACCAGAAAGGGTCATTGCATTGGACGTCATGAGTCGTGAGATTAGGATAGACATACGCTTCATTGTCCCACTCGCCAATCTGATCTGATGCACTGCTGGTAATGTTCACAGACGATGGCAGCAACGGAGCTTGTGATGGATCAATCGAGCACAGAGCGCCCGTGCTATCTGATAGGGATGGATTTGTTCCATTTTGAAGATACCCCGACGTGCATTGATCGGGATGAAGCAAGTGGCACGATGATGGTGCCGATTTGTAGTAATTCCTTTCCAGAAGAATGCCAGCAGCCACATTGTTGAAAGGCAAGACGCATCCGTATACGACGAAGCATGATATAGTGAGCAGCCAAAACATTATCCCAAACTTTCGAAAGTCAGTCAAGTGAACTTGATCAGATTCGGAGCATGGATTGCTATTTTCATTTCTAACTGGAGCGTCATCTTCCAATAAAGCTTCTGTGAGCTCCGTAGATGCCACGTCGCCACCTCTTTTCTTTAGTTTCTTTATCGCTCTTCTGTCAACAAAAATGATCAGTGCCGCTGCAAACAAAGACAAAAACGTCAGTACAGGCCCTATCCAGAACGCACTCTGAATTCCTCCTCGCCTATTTGCTACCTTTGGAGAAGTTATGTTGTTGAATATCGACCCAAGACGAGAGATACTGAGCCCGATCCCCATGGCAAAAGCAATGTCCTTTCCCTCAAACCAATCTGAGGTAATCGTTGATTGGGCCACACACAGAGACTCTGCACCGAGTCCAAATACAAATCTGCCAAGGTACATGACTTCCCAACTTTTGTTCGATACTCCAATCGACAATAGAACAGATCCACAACAAACAATCGACGCAAATGCAAGGAGACATTGCGGTGCTCCGTAGCGATCAACAAAGTTACCACCGAATAGAGGTAGTATAACATTTGGAATTGAATAGACTGTATAAAGCAGATTGAAGTTTCTCTCAAAGTTGGAAGACTGCGGCATGTAATCTGAGAGTTGTTGATGCAATGCAGATGGAATGTCATAGCTGTAGTAAGATGCAGTCATTACGGTACACGTCAGCGCCAACACTAACCATCGTGAACGCAAGGAACTCTTGTTGAAGTGCATTGCTGCTGGCTGATGCTGCGGTAACGTATGTGAAAAGTCTTCATCGTTGTTTCCGTAGTGAAGTTGTTGGTTTGATTCATCGACAACATCACCATCATCATCCGGCTCCAAGCCCATCGGCGTAGTTCTCTCCGGCATCCGATCGCCACGGTTTCTTAGATAGGTCTCCATGATGATGGACAAACGCCTCAGGGATAGGGGCTTCTACTTTACGATGTTGTTGTTGGTTTCGTCGCAGGATCAGAGTTTGCTATGAGAACAAAAGCTGACATCGTGCGTTGATTTTTGATTTTATATGGTCACACTGCACCTACCCATTAATGCACCTACTCACTAACCTACGACTAAACCACTTTCACATCCAACCACTCCACACTCGCCCATCAACCATCTACCAAAAGGTCTCCAAAAGGTATATGCTTGCTCTCTAGCATTCACCAAGTCTACTTTTGTGCACAAAGGCTTCATACTTCTAGCAATTAGCCTCATGCAAGAGTCAGCGCCAACCACAACCGCCATGTCGTCACAGCCACAACAGTATTTCGATCTCAACATTCCTCTACCTGCATCTAGACGAAAACATCAAGCCCAGATGTGTCAGGCGCGGCTGCATCAACTGGGTTACCACGGCATCGCATTTTGTCACACTGCATTTGGTCGTCTCAAACCGGAAAGAGATGATGCTGATAAAACGCTGCCATGGAATCAGTTATTGCCATCTGACGCGGATGTAGAAAGTCAATCAAATTTTGGCAGGGCGAATTCTCTTGAAATGAAAGTCTACCGTCGGCTGAATATCGTAATCGAAGAAGTGAGTGATGTTTCTCAAATACTCCTTCCATCCACGGCCGATGCGCAACAAACATCAAGAGAGCTGTTCCAAAAATACGATATAATCTCACTGCAGCCAATGAATGAGCCTGTTTTGCAAAGCATATGCGAACTGTTGTCTCAGTCGAATGAAGCAAATTCCAACAACAATCTTCATGTTCAAATTATCAATCTAGAATATGCTACTGGATCGAGAGGAGGTCACGGGCTTCCTTATAAACTGCGCAAGGATTATGTAATCAAGGTGCTTGAAGCAGGGGTTACTTTTGAACTGAATTACAGTACTGCCATGTTGGATTCGAAGCGCAGACATGGTTTCCTACGCACTCTTGTTGATTTCCAGTCAGCATTCAATGGCATCCAAAAGAAGCACATGCTTCTAAACAAGCATATTCATAGCCACCAATACGATCAATCGAAATGTAAAAGCGAGCATTTCCCATTACTGCTTAGCTCTGGACCGAGACAAAATTTCACAAAAGGAACAGATGAAGGCATAATGGCACTGAGATCCCCTCACGATGTAGCATTCATAGTAAAGCATCTGATAGGGAATGGTGTGAATTCAGGTGACAACGACACATCACATGCTGCTGGTGGTGGCAAAAGAAAGAAGATAGGGCGGATCGTTAGTACAGCTGAAAAGGTTTTGGTCAAGGCCAGAGAGCACAAGTTGGGGATGATAACTTGCAATGATCGAGGAACAACAAGTCACATCAAATCCAGCAAGACAACGAGGGCGTTAGTTGTAGACTCAACTGGACACAATCGTGATGAAGGTAGCGAAGATGAAGATGATCCTTGTGATAGCCTGACAGATTGGCTATCGAAATCGATAGGTAAAACGCAAATGGTCGATACAGGTGAGAAAAGTGACAAACTTGACAGGAAAACAAAAATAGATTTGCGGTCACTTCTTGCAAGTAAAAAAGTTAGAGAAGAAGCCTCGTCAAAGGTCAAGGACAACAAACGTAAGGAACCACCGACAGATACAACAGACGAAGGAGGTGATTTAGAAGATGGATTTATTGCACTTTAATGTAACAGTCATTTTACTCTGCGTTAGCCTCAACCAAGGCAGACCCAATCAATACTTTGTTTGACCTAACGCCCATCAATGCTTTCGCTGCTGATTCAATTGTTTCGTCAGTTTTGCAAAATGCTACTCTAATGAACTCGTCGGATGCGCCTTCCATTGCCTTTTCCCTTGAGAAGAATGGACTCGATGGTATGCATAAGACGCCCTTCTCCTCTGCCATCCATTGACACAAAGCCCAGTCCAAGCGTGCCTCTCCACCAGGAGCTGCTGGATTCTTTGTGTACTCTGGCCCCATCCTCTCAGCTGGAAGAGCACGGCGCAACTCTGGAGTAATTCTCGCGAAAATGAAAAATCCACCTCCAGGTGTGCGATCATAATCTGGTATTGCGAATCCTGCCTCCTTCAAACCTTTTCCCAACAAGTCACGCTTGCGACGATACTTTGAATTAAGATATTCATAATATGAATCATATCCCTCATACGGCTCATCTGCCTTGGGTAAAGTGCGTGCCAATGCCTCTTGTATTACAGTTGATGCGCAAAACTGTACGTATGGGAGCTGCAGTAGAAATCAATGTTGTGACATGTTAGTTGGATTTTGTCTTGGAAAATACAAAAACAAGAATGAGGCGGACTAAGAGACACAATATGAACGTACCAACTGGTGTATGGGTGAAATCAAGTTTGAAGGGCCAATACACCAACCCACTTGCCAACCCGTTGCCGAAAATGTTTTTCCAGCAGAAGAGACGGTAATGGTTCTGTCCCACATTCCTGGAAGAGAAGCAAAGTGGACATGTCCTGGACAAGAGTTTCCTACTCCAAGCAATTCGTCTTGTGGAGGTGAAGAGTGGACAATATATTTGTAGACTTCATCAGAAATAACCACACATTGAGGACCAGCGGCAATCACGCTGTCAGCAATGTGCTGCATCTCTGATACATTGAATACTTTACCAGTCGGGTTATGAGGCGAGTTCAAAATGATTGCACGAGTTTTGGGAGATATTGCTTGTTCCAACTTTTCAGGTTCTAAAATCCACTCTCCACCAGTAACTTCTTCGTTGTCTTCACTGTATGGTACAAATGTGAGAGGGACGTAGACAGGAGTCCCTCCTGCAAGCTTGATTTGATTCTGATATAGGTCAAAGAATGGCTCAAACAGAATCACTTCATCTCCTGGCTTTACCAAAGTTTGCAAACTCAAATAAAGTGCTTGACTGGCGCCAACAGTAACAGATACTTCGTTCATTGGATCAATCGTCCTATGCATGTGCTTTGAATAGCGCCGTGCCAACTGCTTCACTAAATTTGGATGACCTGCAGTTCGCGTATACTGATGTGGCGATTGTTTGGTTGAGTCGATTGTGGCAGATACTAGAGCTTCTACAGCAAAATCCGGTGGAAGCCAATCGGGAAAACCTTGACCCAAATTTGCCACGTCATATTCTTGGGATAGTCTTCCAAACTCTGACCATACTGTCGGTCCTGTCATTGTTCCTAATCTCAGCATGGCTTCTCCAGCATGGCTTTCGCCAGAGGAAGCTTCATCTTGAATATTATCTTGATCGTAAGCATTTGTGTCTGATAATATAGCTGCCACGTCTCCATCGACCGGTGTCGATTCGCAAATTCCATCAAAGCACGGAGCTCTATCAACTGTCTCCAATATTTCATCTTCATCCACATCACTATCCAGCGCTAGCAATGTTGTTATACTGTCTTTCTGTATTGACGATGCAAATAATGTGGCAGATTTTGGATTTCGCAGCTCTGACGTTGGCAGGCTGAGAGGTTTTGAGGAGATGAATCCATTGCACAGAAGTGGTGATTGCACCAGCAGACCAAGGAATGCAGGATGGTTATTCAGCAACGAGATCATAGTAATTCTGTGCAGAAGTTTGATAATGTACACAGTGATCGAGAGAATGTTCTAATCCTGCTGACTATCTAACGCAGCATCGTTTCGTTTTGTTCTTCGTCAGAGATGCGATGCGGCGGGATGCGAGCGGCGAGATCAGAGGAGTCAGCCGTTTCCGCCACATGTACGTATCAGAAAAAATTACCTCTAGATTTAATAATGTTCATATGAGTACCTGTCAGTACATAAGTATGTAGTGAAGCGGTATCAACTATCAACGTCGTCACGAGAAAAGAGACAGGAGCAATAAGCGCGAAGCCTCTGAAATTGAAACTGCGAACCGAACCGCAGTCGGCATCGGAACTCGGAAATTAGGTCTAATACACCATGTAAACCTGAGCAGAGCAAACTGCGCATGTCACGCGGTAAAAGACAGGTAATCAACAATTAGCCAGATGATTCAGTTGAACTTATGGAGAAGGCATTACCGCCTGATTTATATAGATCTAGAACAGCAGAGCGCGTCATCAATTGTCGTCGACTGACAAGCCTTCTCGCCGTTTGGGCGGCGAAAACCATCTGCTTAAGCCGTTCCTCGCACTTGGCAAAAAGCTTGCTTTGGGCGAGGAGTGTCCTTTGAAGCTCTCGCCACCACGCAGCTCCCGATCCTCAACCTCAATCCTCTCCTGCTGCTGCTGGCCCTCTCCTACTTCTGGATGGAACAATCTATCATAATATCGTAAGTTGAAGAGGGAACCATGAGCAAGTTATGCGACGCCGATGCGGATTGCCATCGCATCTTCCTGGAGGATCTTGTTCACCGAGAGCAACGCAAAGCCTATCAAAAAGAAGATTTCCTTTCGAGGCGGTGGCAACAGGATCTTTGGGAAGATGTGGCCTCGGTAGAAAAGATCCGATTTGCAAGTAAATCGCCGTCTTCTGTGATCCCTGCTGCTCCTGAAGCTCCCCCATCAGACTTGTGCGCTGACTGGAGGGAAAAGATTTGTGAATGGAAGTACAAAGTAGTCGACTGCTTCGACCTGGACCGTGAGGTAGTAAGCATCTCCATGTTCTTTCTCGACAAATATCTAGAGTTTCACTTTGTCAACGAAGAGGTGAGTTTGTTGCACATTCATTCACATCATATCAATTTGCCATCTATATCTTCAGCTTTATCGCTAACAATATCCAACGCACTGCTCTGCGTCTTGTGTTCAGCTTTTTCAACTAGCAGCAATGGCCTGTATTTATCTTGCAACCAAAATTCACTGCCCAAAGAAGATTTCCATGAAACAAATTGTGTCGCTAGGCAGCGATGGATGTAAGTTGAATACTGTGTGCTATTTTCCTTGCATACTATACTAGATACATAACAGCTTCCTCACCATCCACCTTCTCGTCACATCTTGCAGTCACCACGAATCACCTTGAAGCAATGGAGCTCTCTGTAGCTGATACGCTAGGATGGCATCTACACCCGCCAACAAGCATGCGGTTTATTGAGAACTTCTTCCCACTTATCATGGGTGACGTGAGCGACGAGTTTGGAGTTGCAAGTGCTTTAGAGCTCTCTAGATTTCTGACAGAGCTTAGTGTTTGCGTATACCAATTCACCTCCTCAAACTCAAAGCCGTCTTCTGTTGCCATAGCGGCAATACTTCTCAGTATTTCCCACTTTCAACTCCCTCATACAATTGAAGACAAATTCAGGGAGCTGGCAGCGAGTTTATCACTGGAATTAAACTCACCTGAGATCAGCAAGTGTGGCAAGCTCTTAAGCGTTATCTACGCATGTCACATATCACACGACCCTACTCCATTCCGGTAGGCACTTTTATTCAACTACCTTCGACTGCACTATCTTAACTGGATGACACCACATCCAGCTGTTGAAAGTAATCAATCGTCACCCACATAGAAACTGAACACACACCATGATTAAAGAGTATACAGTTACTTGGCCTCAAGAACAAGGATTTCCCTGAGGTAACTGTTTTTCTCTCCAACTTAAACCAAATACGAAATCTGATGAGCAAATGTAAAGTAAACTAATAGTATCAGAAACAATTACTCCATTATCACTTCTCCTTCGCGTTGGTGCTCCATTGCACTGGATAGCTCAGCAAGGGCAGGCCCTGAGACTCCAAGAAACATGGGAAGGTCGGTTCTCTGTCGAGATTGAGATATTCTACTTCCAACATTCGTCGACTCCTCGTCTGGACTTTCTGTTGCTGCTACAACCTCATATTCCTCTGCCAAACCCATAGTCTTTAATCTACTCTGCAGATCCCGCAGCAGAACAGTCTGATTAAATAATGATGGAGGATGTGGCATATTGCGGCTTTTACCAGAGCTTCTTTCAGTCTCATTCTTCAAAATGTGAGAGCGCTTGTGAGATCCATTCCCAGTAAAGATCAAAGTTTTGTCCAAAGGCACTTTTTGTTTGGTTTCATACTTAGAATGCAGAACCTCCTCGTCCACACTTGCTCCATCACTCACAAGCATAGCGCTCGGAGTAGTTGTAGCACAATGATCATCTTGTATATTGTCAGATAGAGACTTACCAGCCGTATCTTTGCTCCCCTCATCAGAGGAATGTGGTAGAACAAGATTATCTAATTCTGACATTGTGCTGTAAGATCTTTCCACGAGATCCTTTAGCTCTCCCAACCAATTTTTCCAGTCCGACTCAGATTCTTCTGACCTCGAACGTGATTCTTCAAACGCCCACAGACTAACTTGTGCTCCTTCAAGATTGGACTTTAACATATCAATGAGATTATTCATATCTCGTCCACCCTCGTTGCCGCAAGCACGTTTCAGATTCTCTTCATAACTTTTTGTAGTACTTGAAGAAGGCATCGAAAATGCAGATTGTAAGTATATATTTCGTTCCCTTGCCATCTGCACTGCGCAAGAAATAGTTGTTATCACAGACTCAACGTGATGCGTCTCCTCCAATAGGAATAAATTCAAACGAGAAGTCGAAAGAAACTCTGAAAGTAGAGCACGTAAAAATTCTCCGACATTGTCCGTCCATTTTGTTAGTCTAGAGAGAGTCAAAACACAATCAGATTCTAGCGTGTGTTTCAGATCGTAGGCGAAATCATCCCAATCAGTGGTGCCATGAAAATTCACTCTATGCCGAGACATAATATTTTGTAGAGATGTTGTTTGATCTACAATGGCATGGTGTAGAATCTTTCGACATCGATGTAATGTCAGCTTTGGCTTGTACGATTTTACCATTGCCGCTTCTGATGTGTCGTGACAACGTAGTTCTCTTTCCAACCAAGCCCTCTCCGCACGCCGAGACGCTGGAATGTTGTTCGGTCCAATTCCTAAACGTACTCCTGTACCGACTGACAACATATGGAGACATGATTGCATTGTGTGCAATAATTCTGTGTGTGATTTTGCCAACTCGACAACGCTATCGAGGTAAGTTTGGACTGATTCTTCGTTTGCGTGCTGCTGTACTGTATCTATCTTTGTCACTTCGTCGCTAATGTGGCATGCTCGGGATTTTTCGTTTGCTCCTCCCACGTTCGTACAACAATCAACCGAGGAGATCAGTGGAGGAGCACCAATTGATCCAAGTAATTTTGATATTTCTACTCGGGGTTTTAAGAGCATATTGTTGCAAGTGGTGTCAACAAGCGGTGTCCTTGTCGTAATAGACGTAGTAGCAGCACTCAAAGATTGTCGGTTGTCATGACGCGTATCTTCATCGTCTCCACCACTGTTGCTGCTGCTTCGAAATGAATTGTATACTCGATTGAGCGGAGTGGCGGCATCTGGTAACAGAGCGACATCAGCATCTTCTCCGAAAGTATGGTGTTCATTGTGATGATGTATGTGAGGACCGAGGACAATCATCGTCTTAGAAAGATAAGGATGGCATTGATTAGATGTTTATGGTGTTCGGCACAGTGCATGTATTTATAGTATCACATGCATCTAATGCAACATGCAAAGAACGCTGAATGAGTTAACAAAACAAATAAAGCGCGAAAAAGAATAGTGATTCCTACCGTGTAAGTTTTCACGCAATCCCTTCCTCTCAATGTTTGCTCTCCCTATCTTTGGTAAGACATCGGGGTCTGCATCAACAGTGAAAAATCTAAGTATGACATTGATTCTAACATTACTTAGCAACAAAATCGAATAAACCAATGATGCCGAGGCTAATAACGTCGTTGTGGTTATAAATGTTGAGGTGATGGCGGCCATCCCAAATTGGACCTCATCAGGTCACCTACGACGCTGTAACTCGGCTGATACACATATATAGAGCTTGAGTAGTGGCATGTATCCTTCTATGCTATCGTAACCAACTATAATGCGTCATCAGAAGCTGTGCATTGCTCCATTCAACAGCGTTCGATACGACATGGCGATAGATTGTTGCTAGATAGCATAGCGGCGATCCCAAATTGGACCTCATCAGGTCACCTACGACGCTGTAGCTCGGCTGATACACACATACAGAGAGCTTATCTAGAGGGAAATGCCCTTCATAATATCGTAACCAACTATAATGCGTCACTGCAAGCTGTGCGATATGGCGCTAGAGTTTTTCCACAGCCTTCCCAAATTGGACCTCATCAGGTCACCTACGACGCTGCAGCATGGCTGATATACATATACAGAGCTTGAGTAGTGGTATATATCCTTCTCTACTATCGTAACCAACTATAATGCGTCACTAGAAGCTGTGCATTGCTCCATTCACAGCGTTAGATACGATATGTTGGTTGAATGTGGAGCTTCGGCCATCCATCTCAAATTGGATATCATCATATCATAGACGAGGCACTAGTATCGAAATCTATTGCTAATGCGTTGGTCTGCGTTTGTTATGATACGAGGAAGGACAAGAGTTGCTTGTAATATTAGATTTTGTTCTATATTGAAAGACGCAGGCTACAATACATATTTCGAGTTGATTATATAGCCATCTGTTGAGTCTATTTTGAGCTTGTTTCTCTATGTCGGAAGGATGATAATGGCCAAGAGTAACATTCATGCACAGCTATACACAACGTCATCGCCACCCCATTCTTTCGATTCGCTATACTTTGTCAACTCTTTAGCCCATTTTTGTTCTTTGTCTACACCAGTTGCTTCAGCAACACTCTTGACGGCGTTCACGAAGGCTTCCCTCAACAACACTGGATTTTTCGCAGATCTCATATCTAGCGTTACATTAAAGAACAAGTTGCCATCGTAGGAGATTACTTGCAAAATGGATACGGGATGTGGCATCACAATCTGCATCTTCTTAATATTGTACATGTTTCCTGATATCGGAGAGAAGAATGATACTTTACCAAAACACAAAGCAATCGAGAATGATGTGAGCAGCATTGTTACGAATAGAGGTGGCATAACAGACAAATCTTACCAGCCTCAAATGGCCCTGGAACATTTGACCACACACAGCTGACACGTTGGAATGTTTCAATACCCTTCTCTGCTATTTTTTCCACCGGTACCAAGGGCTGGAGAAACCTGTTTATGCATGACATTAGGAGAGGTGTGTTGGATTGCTTCACTTTCGTCATGTAGCTCTGTATATCTTTCAATGCATCCATTGAAGTATATTCGTCAGAGAGCAACTTCAGTGGAACAATCACTGGCGTCATACCATTTCTGAGTCCATATTCTCCTTCATTGTACATACTGGGTGGAATCGGATTTGCAATCGGAAGCAGAAGCCGTACTCCACCAACGTCGCTCCTGTGTATACCAAGGTGATCAAAGTAACTTCCAAAGGCGATTGATATGCACAAAAGCAGGATGTCATTAATCGTTGTACTACTTCCAACACAGTTCTTAGCCATATCCTGAAAAAGTTTCACCTTCATTGTTGGAAAGTAAACAGTCCCACTATTGCAATCGCAGAAGGACAAGTAAGAAAGGATGAGATAAAGCAAAGACATTGGAGAAGCACATTGGATCGAAAGACATACACACACACACACTTACATGGAGTCACTAGGAATCGGTTTTCCAAAATGTTCTGCAAGCGGTCTCAGTGGATTTGGAACCTCGTAAGGAAGTGTCAAGCAGTTCACGAGAAACTTTACCGCACGTATAAGATTGGGAGGCCAGCATAGTAGTTTCAGCGGAAGCATCCTGATTCGCAACTCTCCAGCCCTGACAAAGCATCGTAAGATAGGTGATAAGTCTTCGAGTGCTAATGGTTCCTTGGAAGATGTCTTCACTCCGATGTCTCGCAAGAGGCTGACAGCTGACACACCATCGCATATACAATGATCTATTCGAAACAGTGCCACTTTACTGGACAGCATGATGACTCTCCACAAAGGCATGTCTTGTCCACTCTCATCTTGAGCAGCTAGAATTTGACTAACATAGGAATGTGCGCGTTCGAGCACCAACTTCTCGTCATCCTCTCCACATTGGTCATAAATTGGGTCAACACAGACGCACTCGTCAACGAAACTCCTCTCAATTGGACACCATACACATTCTCCATTATGTCCATCAACATCAAATCGAGGAATGGATCTCATCCGCTCATACTTAGTAGCCAAAGTAGTCATCGTTTGAACAAAATCAAGCCGCGTGCTTTCCTTGCTGATGTTACTATCAAAGTAGAAGATGATGTTTATAACATTTTGCTTCACCGCCAGTGCTCCTTCCAAAAGTTTACGATTTGCTGCTATAGCCGACATGTGTGATGTACGCCTGTGGTAGGGCCTCTTCTTCCTCTTTCTAGTTCTAGACGAAGACTCCTCTACCGCTTCAAAATCCCAAGCCCAAGGATCGGCAACTGTTTTTGTTAAGGAATAAGTCGGCCAGATCCTTTTCAGTACTTCGGCAATTGCATACTGCCTCTTTTGCCGTTTTCGATTTCGTTGAAGGAAGTGAACGAGGAGTAGGAAGAGAACAGATAGGACGCTCAAAATCACTGGAGAGGAGAAAGCTCCACGCCAAAGGACTAGAGGAGAGCGTAACGCGGCATCCGTTGCCGATCTGAAATCATCGAGTAGGAGTTGATAATGCATGATATTCATTGATTATTGTTGTATTCTTTGTGTTGAGAGTGCTTTAGTTTGCTGCTACTGCCAGCTGTGGGATTGTGGATTGTTGAAGGTTGAAGGAGTTCGCGATTGAGATTTAAATTCATCGCCAAGTATGTATCGCTGAGTCGGGATTTGACCTGCGTCATCTCTTTCTCACTCTCACCTCCTGCAACCTGCAACCTACCAGCCTACTGCAACCTGCTTGCTTCCTACGGTCTGTTTCTACTACTCTAGAGCTGCAACATCTTGTCACCTCCATCACGATGTCTCGTTATTATTGGGCGGGTTGCCTCCTGTGTGCCCTGAGTGCACCCGTTTCTTCTTTGATATCACCATCAGCTATCAAAAGTACACGTGCACATGATGTGCGTACTCTGTTTTCAGCTGCCCCGTCTGTGGAACCGACGACGAATACCGACAAATGCATTCCTCCAGAGGAAGAGCAAAATCACTACGATGCCGTTGTAGTTGGAGGAGGGCCTGCTGGCCTTTTAAGTGCTATCATGTTGGCACAAAAACTTCCTCCGCTCTCTTCGTTGTCATCATCAGCAAAACGAGTTGTCGTGTACGATCGTCTCGATCCTCCACCCCCTCCAGACAATTTAGTCTACTCCACAGATGTTTCAAAATACTACTTGCTTGGTATAGGTCATAGAGGCCAGAATGCTCTCAAGTACTTCGATGTATGGAAGGATGTTGAGAAGGCATCAGTCGCAGTTCTCGGTAGAAGGGACTGGGCGCCTGGTAAGATGAAGGAGGAGGATGCTAGAATCACAATGTCAAATAAGGAGGTGACGAGCCGAGTATTAGCGAGAGACAAGCTCGTGGGTGTGCTGAAGCAAGTTATCGAGACAAGGTATAAGGATGTTATTGAACTCAAGTACGGGTATCAGGTAGACCCAATCAGTTTTGGCAATGAAGACGTAAGAAGTGATGGCGAAGAAGCCGGACCACCAGTTCAGCTTCAAGTGTCACAATGCACTCCTCTTTCTTCTGACGGTGATACTGGAGAGTGCAGTATTGAGAATAATCAACCAAGTAAGGTGACAACCCAATTCTTGATTGGTGCCGACGGCGCAGCGCGTGGGATCGCCAACGCAATGGAAAGTTCTGACGAAGAATATCGCAAACAAAGAAATATATTCCAGAGACTGTTTGGTAAATCGAAGCAACTTCCTTTCCGAGTAACGCGATACGACGATGACAATCAGCGAGTTTACAAGTCGATTCCTATTAAATTCCCTGACCATTGGGCTCATGATCTAAACTACTCAGCAAGATCAGTCAACAGTCGTGGAACATTCGAAGCTCTTCCCTCTGATGCAAACGGCAATTACTGTGCTTTACTGCTTTTGCGCCCAGATGATGTGTTAGCCTCTGCCAACTGTGACCCGAAGGTATTGCGGGAGTATTTCGATTTGCAATTTCCTCAATTCAGTAAATTGCTAGGAGATGATGTAATGGAAGATGTTGCGAAGAAGGGTGCGAGCACTCTTCCCTCATTTAGATTTGCAGGCCCACGCCATCACGAGGGTAAAAGGACAGTAATCTTGGGCGATTGCGTTCATACCGTCAAACCCTACTTCGGACTGGGAGCTAACACAGCATTGGAGGATGTGAAGATTCTCTCTCAAATCATTGAATCTATTCCAGACCTGGAGAAAAACATCGACCAAGCTCCTCTCGAGTTTACAAAACAGAGGGCTGCCGATAGTCGTGCTCTTGTTAAAATATCACGCGGAATGGACCGACCAGGAAAGATTGGCACTATGCGATTTGTCCTCCCTCTCATTCTTGATTCCATGTTCAACAAATTTATGCCAAAAGTCTTTGGTCCCTCGATGTTTGGTATGTTCCAGAAACAAGAAGTTACCTTTACACAAATCCAGAAAAAGAAGAGACTAGATAGACTTATGCAATCGGTAGTGATTGCGACAATTCTTTCGTCAATCGGAATCGGATTTGGGTATTCGACAAAAGTTCTTGCAAAAGCATTGGGCATGTCTTGCACGGTTGTACGAGGAAGTCTAGCAGCAGCAATGTTTGCTGCTGGTTTTGCTCGTAGCAAGCTTTCCAAGAAGGAATCAAACTAATATCTAAATGAAATCACAAATCTTTGCAATAGAAGTGGATTTGATCAATGATTTACCAGCTGCCAGATTCCAGCACGGATATCTTCCTCTTGGTGACTCATATCTGAATTAGAATTATCCTAATCAAACGAAATGTACTTGGTATACCATAAGCAAACATGCTGTATTGTAGGTCCCAAGTACGATCGCACTATCAGTCGCACCCAATCGTAATCATGTCAAGCCA
>Ga0209652_1001545_pt1 | contig 18665 bp, 10 predicted proteins | sample SaaInl74LU_5_DNA_FD_184641 | JGI IMG/M metagenome (GOLD analysis project Ga0209652, IMG submission 184641) | Marine microbial communities from expanding oxygen minimum zones in the Saanich Inlet - ESP_74LU_5_DNA (SPAdes) (version 2) | ecosystem: Environmental > Aquatic > Marine > Intertidal zone... | reverse complement strand
TCAAAGACTTCAGTATCATTGTTAATTGAAACATTCATGGTTGTAGCAGTATTTAAGGTGAATTTAAATACGAAATCAGCATAGCTAGTTGACCCACCAATGGATGAGGTATTTATTGTACCTGCTGTTGAAACTACTTCCCAAGGGTCATTGTTTCCATCATTTCCATTTAAATTTACTTGAACGGCATAGTTATTAATTCTATCAGCCCAAGAAGCTGTAGCGGAAGGACTTGAAAGCAATGCCAAACCAATAACCCCATAGGAAGCTTGGGTAGCAGAAACGGTAATGGTAAAAGAATCACCTACAGCCATAGTTGTAGCTGTGCCTCCAGGTACTCCAGATTCTGTAAAGTTTCTAAATGCAACAGATTGTTTAGCGTCATAATTTGCCCACATACCAAAATTCTCGGACCCATCATCAAAATTACCTCCACCGTCGGTAAAAGTGGCATCATAATTTGCAACCCTTTGTGGGTAGTTAACAGTCGTTTGAGCTCCTATAACAAGAGTTGAAGCCATAAACACCAGAATGTAAATTCTTCTCATGATTTTAAAGTTTTAATTAGTAATTGATTTTTCTATCTATAATACTTGAGTTAAAATGATTAATATTTAAGGAGTTTACGTGTTGTTGTTCCTCTTTTAGACTGTATATGTACTAAGTAAATACCAGGTTTTAAGTTAGAAACATCAAAATGGGATTCCGAACTAAAGTTTCCTTTAAATGTTTGCGTCACTTTTCCTATGAGGTCATACACTACGATTTTTTTTGAAGGTTGATTGAGTTTAAAATAGTCATGTGCTGGACTTGGATAGATTTCTATCATGTTTTCCGCTATTAAATCATTTATCATCAATGTGGAAGCTGGCTTATTTCCAAAAATTTTAAATGTTCCTGGAGGGAGATTAATAGCAGACGAAGTATTTGAAACTGTAACAGTCGTATCGCCAGATGCGTCCATTAAATCATACCAGACTCCTGTATACGGAAAGTTTGGAACTACATTCTGATTGCTTAAGTCAAAGTTGGATATGATGACTATATTTTTAAGTTCTGTTGTTGCTATCGAATCATCCCATATATAAATTTTAGGAGTTAGGGTTCCAGAATTAATAGAATACGAACCTTCAAATACAGCTTCATTTATTTTTAAGGCGTTTAAACGTGACCAAGTTGTATATATTTCATTTCTTGCCGTGTCAGTTGTCCAGTTGTCCGCCCATTGTGGTTGTGGTTTCGTGTCTAATTTGCAGTCACCATCGTTACCTCCAGATTCATTCACTGTGCCATCGTTACAAGTAAAAATAGAATTCTCCATACCCAGTTCTCCAAAATGCCATATCATTTTTGGTCCCGGAATTGTTAGCGTGATAGCTCCTAAAGCGGCTATACGCTCAAGTGCGGTTGTTAACGTTGTGACATCATAACTACCGTTTGAAGCACCATACTGTTGATTATTATACATGAGGCGTTCTTCATCATGGCTTTCTGAATAACCAACTAAACGTTTTCCAATAAAATTCTGACTGTTGTGTCCCATTCCATTAATATTAGAATTTGAAATGAACCCCATCGTTAATTGATTGTAAGGGCTCGTCATTTTACCCCAAAGCATAATTCCTTTTCCCTCATCAATCCGATAATCTGCCCATTCTTTTTGTTCTTGTGTGCTTCCCAAATGTTCAAAAATCACATAATGATCGGGGTCTAAACTCCAAGAATAATCAGCATATTCTTTTAGAATAGCCACTCTATCGGCCTGATAATTATCGGTGCAGCCAGAGTTAGTATCTGTACAGTTCTGTGTAAAACCCTTGGTTAAATCCCAACGAAAGCCATCAATTTTAAAGTTTTCTATCCAATGTTTTACGACTCGTTTACTATATTTTTTTGTTAAGGCTGAAGAATGATTAAAATCAGAACCTACACTGTAAGTATGGGTTGCAATTTCATTGAAATAGGGGTTTTCACTACTAGGTTCTCCCCATCCATTATTGTCTGGATCGTCCATCCACATCCTTACCATCGGATTTCTTCCAAAGGCATGGTTGAGTGCTAAATCCAAAATAACAGCAATCCCATTTTGATGGCATACATCGACTAATTCACGAAATTTATCTTCAGAGCCGTAAAATTTGTCTAATGCCATATGAAAAGCAGTATTATAACCCCAACTTTCATTGCCCTCAAATTCCATGACAGGCATCAGTTCAATGGCATTAATATTTAAATTCTTGAAATAATCAATCCGATCTATCACATCTTGAAAATTTCGGTTGGTATCAAAATCTCTTATGAGTAATTCGTAAATTACAAGATCTTCCTTAGCGGGTTTCTGAAAATCGGTTACTTGCCAATTGTATGGGTTTTGCCCTGTTTGTAACACGGATACTTCACGATCTTGTTCTAATGGGTAGACCGGCATATTTGGGTAAGAAGCATCGGGAATATACGAATCATCAAAAGGAGAGAGTACTAAAGTAGAGTATGGGTCTGCAGTTTTCACCTCATAGGGAGACCCAGAAATAGGGCTTTGGTCGTAAACCCAATATTGATAGGTTTCTATTTGTCCTGGGGTTAAGCCCGTTAATTCAATCCAAAACGTTCCAGTATTGGTGTCTTTTTTCATAGCGTATAGAGAAGATGGATTCCAGTTATTGAAACTACCAGTAACATATACAAAGTCTTTTAAAGGTGCTTGTAAAACAAGAGTTGCTTTGGAAGTGTCTGAAGTATTATAATTTATTCCATCAACGAGATTCGATGGTATGGATTCTACGCTGGTATTATTAACAAAAATATTAAAGCTTTTAGTAATTGAATTCGTTCCTTGAGAGACGATAAGTTCACAAAACATATTATCGGTGACATTTGTAATAAATGGGCTTTGATAAAAGGTAGTGCCTGTGTTTGAGTGAAAGCTCGAGCCATTGATTTTTAATTCATAATTAGCAGCTCCATTGGTGTTTTGTGCAATTACTTGTGTTTGTTGTCCGGAGTTTAATAAAATAATTCCACTTGAGTTAGGGTTGATCATCGTAACTTGAAAAGCTCCAACATTAAAAATAAAATCAGCACAACCGTTATTTTTTAATTCTTGAGTTCCGTCAGCAGATCTAAAGACCATTCCTATTCTAGTCACTTCACCAGCTTGTTGTGCGCTCAACCCATAATATGTTTGAGGTGTAAAAGTGATACTCCAAATACCACCACCAATATTGGTCATTTCACCCACACCATCATCTTGTCCCCAATTACCAACAACACTCGTTGCCCATGCCGAAGTTTCATTTCCAACTCCAGAATGAAGGTATACTTTAGAGGGATTAGAAAGCCCATTGCAGTCAGATGCATTACTTAATAGATCAACAGTTATTGTTACAGATTGATTTATCTCTATTGTGGTCGGTGAGCTTGTTACCTGCGAGAAAGTATACACAGGAATTAGTAATAATAGTAATAATTTTATCATAGAGTGGGTTTTTAAATTAGTTAATTCTAATAAAATTTAAACCTGTACCTCACAATAGTTAATACAGGTTTAAAAGTAACTAAAACAAATATTTTACCAAGCATACATACTAATCGTGGGCGGGTCAACTGAAAAATTAACAGTAATATTATAGGTGCCAGCAGTCACGGGAATATTATCCCCATTTAGTTCTAAACTTCCATCATTTCCGGTATCTCCATAATTCACACCCCAAGCATCATTTTGACGAACTTTAGCTTCTCCATCCATAAGGACAGCACCATGAATATAGTAATACCCTTCGTTGATTCCAAAGTCAGGAACAAATTTTTGATCTGGCCCATCCCATCCATTAGCTGTAGCACTTCCAACAAGTCCCCAAACATCCATAGCTTCCAAGCTATATTCAAGGGTGTTTAAGTTAAAAGTCACTAAATAATGTCCAGCAGTAACTGCGATGTTGTCACCTGCAACTTCTACAGTTCCATCCGCGCCAGTATCTCCGTAGTTTACTCCCCAGTCATTATTTAATCTAAATTTAATTTCTCCATCAATAAGTGTTACAACGGCTTTCCAGTCATCTTGATTCGGGTTGTAATTGAGCATCATGTCTGGTCCATCCCAACCATTGGCTGTAGCACTTCCTACAAGACCCCAAGTGTAGGCTTCAATTGTATAAGTAAGTGCATCCATATCTACAGTTATTTTATAGCTTCCTGCAGTCACAGTGATATTATCACCTCCTGCTTCTAAAGTACCATCCATGCCAGTGTCTCCATAATTTTCGGTCCATAAATTATCTTTTCTGAACTTAATTTCTCCATCCCTAAGAGTTACATATGCAACATATACATTGGCTGCAGAAGTAGTGTAGAAAGGTAAGTCAGGAATATTTTCGTTACCCCATCCTCCAGGAGTTGCACTTCCTACAACACCCAGGTTAGTAGTCAGGTCTAAAAGAGAAGAATAAGGCGTCACAGTTAATGTAACTGTTTCGGACATCATTTCCTGATAAGCACTGAGTCTTGTAAGAACTTTAATATCCACACTTGCTTCTTCATCTGGAGTCATTCCAAGTGATAAAAGTTTATTATTTAATTCGTTACCCATGAAATCTTTTGAGTAATTAGAATTAGCCGAAATTAATTGAGCGTCTGAGAAATCACCACCAGTTACATCCATTAAAATAGTGTAGGTAGGTGCCGCATCAAACCCAAATTCGGGGAGTGTCCAAGACACTGTTAGAACATTGGTTTCAGCCAATTCTTCTGTTAGTATAACAGTATCAGTTGATAAAGAAACCATGGTATTTGCATCCGAGTTTAGTTGGATCGTTTCTACGTCATCACATGCCATAAATAGACTGGTGAATACGATTAAGAAAGCAGAATTTTTTATTAGTTTTTTCATTTTATAAATTTATTAATACCCTTCATTTTGAGTTAGGTTTGGATTAACAGAAATTACATTGTTTGGAATTGGAAATACATTTCTAAAATCTGAAACAGAAGTTCCAATTTCTACATCTCCTTTAAACGGCCATAGGTAACTACCAGAAGTAAATTTATTGAAACGTATTAAATCAGTACGTCTCAATCCTTCCCAATACAATTCTTTTGAACGTTCATTTAAAATAAATTCTAAGTCAAGATCTGAGCTTGTAATATCTCCGGAAGTACTCCCGAATGCTCTTTGACGTAATTCATTTATTTTTGAAACCGCTAAACTTAAATCACCATTACCGCCTCTTACGACAGCTTCTGCATAGTTTAAGTAAATTTCAGCAAGTCTGATCAATGGTAGGTCCGTATCGGTAAAATCACCACCAGAGTCAACTCCCTGATTTCCATTAGAATCAACGTTTTTAAATTTAGTAACAGCATAGCCATTTTCAAACGATGGAATACTTTCTATTTCTAGATTTTGGCCATCCGAATAAAACATTCCTCGTTTATCACTCGTATAAGGGGCTATTGTATATGTTAAGGATCCTATGTCTAATGTAATGTAATAGGTGCCTGCGCTTGAAACAGCGATGTTAGCTCCTCCGGCTTCAATAGATCCATCTGCTCCATCATCTCCATAATTATTTCCCCAATCTTCATTAAATCTAAATTTAATTTCACCAGAGTTTAACTCAGCATATATAGCATATTGGTCGGGAGCTGTTTGGTACATTTCCATGTCTGGACCATCCCATCCATTAGTGGTAGCATCTCCAACAAGTCCCCAATCTGAAATAGATCCTAAAGCCATGTTCTGAGCATCGATGTCAACAGCAAATTGATTGACTAAGTTTTTGGTAGTTCTTAGACCACCCCAGCCGCCATTGACTCCAAAATCGGTGGCATTCATACTACCTCCAATTGCTGCATGAATTAAAAAAGTAGTTCCACCATATGTTTGGGATTGTAATCCATCAAAATTTAGTGCGAAAATAAATTCATTTTGTGCGCCATTGGTGTCGTTGTCAGCTAAAAATAATTCGTCATAAGCAGTTCCATTCCCATTTGCATCATTGGAATTAATTGAATACGATGATGAAATAACGTTCCCTGAATAGGTAGCTGCTTCAGAATATTTAGATTGTCCAATCCATACATCTGCATTTAAATACAGCCTTGATAATAAGGCCCAGGCTGCAACTTGATCAACACGACCAAATTCATTTCCGCCAGAACCAGGTAGACTGTTTTCAATCTCAAGCAATTCAGTTTCAATAAAGTTAAAGATTTCAGATCTGCTACTTTGTTGTGGTAAATCTGTTGAAACAGTTGTAATCAATGGCACACTACCATATAAATCAATTAAGTTGTAATAGGCGTAAGCTCTAAGAAACCGTGCTTCGGCGATGTAGCTTTCAACGCTGGTGTCGTTTAAGTTAGTCGCATTCGTTATAAATGAATTACAAAAAGAAACTTCTTGAGCTAAACGGTAATACATTGCTTCTGTAAAATCATTACTGCTAGACCAGTACATTCCGTGTAAATCAGGTAGGCCGGGATCTCCCCATCCAACAACCGCATGGTCTGTTGTGATTTCATTTAAGTTAAAAAGCATTCTCGAAAACTGAGAAAAACCTTCATCAATTCCTGCAATATCCGCTTGGCCAGCAGGACCTTGCTGTCCTGTTAGAGCTAAACTCGAATATAGTTTCGCTAGGGCTCCTTTAGCTTGCTCAGGAGTTGCAAATACGTCTTCTTCTGTAAAACTATCTGGGTCTATTGGCGATTGATTTAAATCGTCATGACAGCTTACTATTATACTTGTAATGGCTAATCCAAAAACAAGTTTTTTAAATATATTTTTCATTTTCATTTAGTTTTTATATTAAAAATCTATGTTAACACCAAAGACAAATGATCTTGGTCTTGGATAAAAATTGTTATCGATACCACCATATATTTCAGGATCTAATCCTTCATAATTGGTAACCGTTAATACATTTTGTGCAGAACCATAAAAACGAATGTCGGTGTCTTTATAAGCGTCTTTCAAAGTATACCCGAGTGTTATGTTATCAATTTTAAAAAACGAAGCTTCTTGAACATAATGATCACTAAGTAAGCTTGTTTCTGTGTAATCCATAAAGCCAGTGTATAAATAATCAGAATGTATGTTTCTAAGAAAACCTCCGCTATTGCCAATTGCTTGGCTAAATACCGCATTAGACGCTACATTGTTGTAGGCATAATTTCCAAAATTTGCTCTAGATATGACAGATAAATCCCAGTTCTTATACTTTAAGTTGGTGTTAAATCCCATAATCACATCAGCAAAAGGACTTTCTTTGATGTAACGGTCATCGTCATTGATAATGTCATCTCCGTTTCTATCTACATAAACACCTTCAATAGCGGCTCCTGAAGCATCATACACTTGTTGGTAAACTAAGAAACTGTAAGGCGTTTGTCCTTCAGTATGTGTTTGAATATTATTTCCAACACCCCCACTAATACCTCCGACTGCTTGATCAAAAGGTAGGCGAGTCACTTTGTTATCATTAAACGATATATTGTAATTGATAGACCATTTAAAGTTTTCATTTTGAATTGGTGTATAATCAAAACTCAATTCAATTCCTTTGTTTTCCATATCTCCAATGTTGGCATCAATTCTGTTTCCAAAGTTGGTAAATGGATCGACTGATGAAGACGCGATTAAGTTTTTCGTTTCTTTCATATAAGCATTCACAGATCCACTTAGCTTTCCATCTAAAATAGCATAGTCAAGACCAATGTTTGTTGTTCTACCAATCTCCCAGCGTAGTTCTGTATTTATAGGTTCTGGTCGGTAAGTTTGATAGAAACTAGACCCAAATTGATAATTTGCAGTCGATTGACTTCCTACATATTGAGTTAAGAAACGATAGTCACCTAATCCATTCACATTTCCAACTTCACCATAACCAGCTCTTAATTTTAATTCATCAAAAAAGGAATCCGACATAAAACCTTCCTTGTGAAGGTTCCAAGCTGCCGCAAGTGATGGGAAATAGCCCCATCGGTCATCTGGATTTAATTTTGAAGACGCGTCTGCTCTCAAGGTAGCAGTCAGTAAATACTTTCCTTGGTAATCATAATTTAACCTTGTGAAATAAGATAAAAGTACATTTTTTGAACGGTCAATAAATTCAAAATCATTTCCGTCTTCTTCAGCTTCACTATCATAACTAGTGTTGTCGAATTCAAATGCTTGATAAGAATGTCCCGCAACAGCTGTTAAATTGTGTGCGTCATTAAATGAAGTAATATAAGTAAGATACACATCCAATAATTGATTGGTAGCTTCTTGATTATAAGTGTTCTTTGAACCGTTGAATGTAGAATCTGACGTTGGTATTAAATCTGATACTAAAGTAACTCCATCACTCATTGAACTGTCGTGCCCAAGGTTGAAGGTTGCTTTCAAGCCCTCCACAAATGGAAGGTTATAATCAACTTTGATATTAGCAATAAATCGATCTACTTGTGAAGTGTCGTTTCTTAAATTTAAAAGCGCCAATGGATTTGTTTGTGCTAAGTTTGACTGGTTTCCTGTTCCAGCATCAATCCAAGCAAAATAACCACCATATTGTGAACCGGCATCATAAGGAGACTGTGTTGGGTCAAATGAGACTGCACTTCCAATAGCACCCCTGTCAGCAAATGTATTTTTCGCAACGGATCCTCTTAAGTTAACCTCAACCTTTAATTGTTCCTTCAAAAATGAAGGTGAAAAATTTAAAGACCCAGTAGTTCTTTGAAAATTATCGGTTCTTAATATTCCATCATGATCCGTGTAACCCAGCGATGCGCGCATGGGTACACCAAATGCCGAACCTAAAGCACTGAATGAAAAATCTTTTCCAGTTGCATCTTTATAAATTTCATCTTGCCAATTGGTGTCTGATGCACCAAGTAAGTCTGTGTAATCAGTGTCTCCTGTAGAATTAATAACCCCTACAAACTCTTCAGTTGAAAGTACATCTACTTGATCAATCGCTGTATGAATCGTGGTGGATGCATTGATGTTAAATTTAAAACCTCCTTCTTTTCCTTTTTTAGAGGTAATAATAATAACTCCGTTAGCACCTCTAGATCCATAAATCGCAGTGGCAGAAGCGTCTTTTAAAACCACCATGCTTTCAATATCATTTGGATTGATGAGATTTAATGGATTTCTAGAACCTCCAACACCACCATCGTTTAATGGAATTCCATCAAGTACTATTAATGGGTTACTTGAAAGGCCCAAAGAACCGTTTCCGCGAATTCTAATTGTTTGCCCATCTCCTGGAGCTCCACTACCAGAAGTCACTGAGACTCCGGCAATTTTACCACTGATTAATTGTTGAGCAGAAACAATGGGACCTTGGTTAAAGTCTTTTGCGGTGATTAAATCTACTGCTCCCGTTAAATCTTCTTTTTTAACACCTCCATATCCAATAAGGACAATTTCGTCCAGAGCAGAAGCATCTTCTGATAATTGAACGTCCAATATAGCTTGACCTGCAAAAATAACTTCTTGTGAAGTATAGCCTACATAGGAAAATACAAGCACATCACCATTATTGGCAGTCAATTGATACTTTCCGTAAAAATCGGTGGTGGTTCCAGAGCTTGAACCAGAAATGATTACATTTACACCAGGTAGCGGAAAGCCATTTTCTGATTCGCTTACAGTTCCTGATATTGTTGATTGTGCCAACGCAAGCGAAGGGACCAATAACATTAGTAGTAGTAAGCTTTTAATTGTTGTTTTCATAAATATATTTTAGTTAATCCGTATTAAATTAAGTTTTTATATTTTTACTTTTCAAGGCCAATGTATATGTTTTATTCGTTGATAAAAAATACGCAACGCAACTATTACGTTTTCGTGTTGACAACTTTATTGAATAATTGCTAATACAGGCTCTAAAACATGAAAATATCCTAATTTTAGGTATATAAATTTATTAGTTTCGCATTATGAGAAAAAAAACAACGATTAAGGAATTGGCGCACGAATTGGGAGTTTCCATTTCTACAGTGTCCAAGGCGTTGAATGACAGCCCAGAAATAAGCAAAGATACCATCGAAAAAGTAAAAGCATTTGCCAAGCTTTTACATTACCGTCCCAATAATATTGCCCTAAGTCTTAAAAATAAGCGAACCAAAACAATAGGAATCATCATCCCCGAAATTGTGCATCACTTTTTCACCAAAGTCATCAAAGGAGTCGAGCTTTATGCAAATTCAAAAGGCTACAATGTTATTGTAGGTCTTTCAAACGAGTCCTTTGATAAAGAGGTCGTCAATATGGAAATGCTAGCCAATGGGAGTATCGACGGTTTTGTGATTTCCATCTCTCGAGAAACTCTTCAACTGCAAGATTATCATCATTTTAACGAAACCATAAACGAAGGAATCCCTGTGGTGATGTTTGATAGAGTGGTCAACGAAATTAAATGTGATAAAGTGATTGTCGATGATATGAGTGGTGCCAAAGAAGCCGTTGAAAAATTAATTTCGAATGGCTGCAAGCAAATCGGATTAATCACAACCAAAGACTATATTAGTGTGGGGCGTTTAAGGTCCTTAGGCTATATGAATGCCTTAAAAGCACATGGTGTCATTCCTAATTCTGAATTAATACTTAAGGTCGATGATGACATGGTTTCTGAAGACCATTTGGAAGTTTTAGAAGATGAAATTACACAATTATTCAAAGTGAATCCAACGATTGATGCCATTTTTGCGGTCAACGAACTGTACGCTGTTACAGCAATGAAAGTCGCTAGGAAATTAAATATTAACATCCCTGAGCAATTGCAAATTATTGGTTTTACAGATGGAGTTTTGTCCAAACATGCCTCGCCATCCTTGTCGACCGTCAGTCAGCACGGGGAAGAAATGGGACAACAATCAGCAGAATTACTTATCGCTCGAATTGAAGCCTCAAACAACTCAGAAACAACTAGTTATCAAACAGTAATTATCCCAACAAAACTAATCGAAAGAAAATCGACACTTTAAAAAACTTGTTTGTTTTGTAAAAGTTTTTATATTTGGGGCATCGAAACTTATATTTTTACTTTTCACAATAAGTTTTGATAAACTACAAAAACGTTTGTCAAAATAGTATTCATTATTTAATATACTATTATGAAAAAACGCATGCTTGGATTTTGGAGCATCTGGAATATGAGTTTCGGATTTCTTGGAATTCAATTCGGATTTGCTTTGCAAGGAGGCTTTATGTCTCGAATTTTCCAAACTTTAGGAGCTGATAAGGAAGCCATTCCACTTTTGTGGATTGCAGCCCCTTTGACGGGATTACTTGTACAGCCAATTATAGGCTATTTAAGTGATCGCACTTGGCATCCTACTTTGGGGCGGCGAAAGCCCTATTTTTTAATAGGTGCTATTTTAAGCTCTGTCGTTTTATTTTTTGTACCCCATTCTCCCGCACTATGGATGGCCGTAGGATTTTTATGGATTTTAGATGCTTCTATTAATATTTCAATGGAACCCTTTAGAGCTTTAGTCGCCGACAAACTTCCTGAATCCCAACGTTCCTATGGGTTTGTAGTACAAACTTTAATTATTGGAATAGGCACTTGGATTGCGAGTAACCTTCCATGGATGGTGTCTAAACTAGGGGTTTCAAACTCAGCCGCTTCGGGGGTTGTTCCAATGTCTGTGAAAGTCGCATTTGCAATTGGTGCCTTTGTATTTTTAACTAGTGTGTTATTTACAATACTTACGACTTCAGAATATCCCCCAGAAGATATGGAAGCGTTTGAAAAAGAAAAAGCTCAAAAAAGTAGATTTGTTAAAGATATTATCGAAAACATAGGCAAAATGCCTTTGACCATGAAACAATTAGGAGTGATACAGTTTTTTTCTTGGTTCGCATTTTTCACTATGTGGAGTATGGCAAACCCAGCATTAACAGAACACGTTTTTAACACTCCAGTTCCTTCCGAAGTGAATTATGACATGTTGACCACAGCAGGGTTGCAAGCTTTTGATATAGCGAACACCGCTTTTCAAGAATCTTCAAATTCGGTGGGTTCTGCGATGGGAATTTATGGATTAGCTTCTATGGCATTTGCATTGTTACTGACCTTTTATACGTCCAAAAAAACAATCAATAGAAAATATGTACACATGGTTTCTTTGATTTTAGGAGGTTTTGGATTTTTAGCAATGTTCTATGCAACCCCTGAAAGTTTAAAATATTGTTTTATTCTTATAGGAATCGCTTGGGGAAGTATTTTATCAATGCCCTATGCGATGCTTTCAAGTGCTGTAGACCCTACAAAAATGGGTATGTTTATGGGAATTTTTAACATGTTTATTGTCATCCCTCAAATTATAGCAGCCTTAGGATTTATCAATTTTTTATCTAACCAATTAGGCTCTGAGTCGATTAATGCAATGCTTGTTGCAGGAGTTAGTTTAATCGTCGCTGGTTTATGTAATTTTTTAATTACAGATAAAGCGGCCATAAGATATCAATCAGAATAATTTAATTACATGAATAAAAAGTGTTTCATATTTGACCTTGACGGAGTGATTGTTGATACTGCAAAATATCATTTTTTGGCATGGAAAAACCTAGCGAATAGCATTGGTATTGATTTTTCTCATGCACAGAACGAGCAACTAAAAGGGGTCAGTCGCAAGCGCTCCTTAGAGAAAATTTTAGGCTGGGGCAACCAAACATTATCAGATATTGATTTCCATAGTTTAATGGAAAAAAAAAACTCAGAGTACCTAAATTACATAACAACTATGAACCGCTCTGAATTACTTCCAGACGTGGAACGCACTATTAACTTTCTTATAGAAATGAATCAATTTGTAACGCTTGGATCGGCGAGTAAAAATGCACGCCCCATTCTTGTGAAAACAAATTTACTAGAAGCCTTTGACGCTATAGTTGACGGCAATGATGTTACAGAGGCGAAGCCCAATCCAGAGGTGTTTTTAAAGGCCGCACTGCTTACAAATACACAACCCAACCATTGCATTGTTTTTGAAGATTCAGTTGCGGGTATTCAAGCCGCGAACGCTGCTGGGATGATAAGTATTGGAATTGGAAATGAAAACATATTAAGTGAAGCAATGTATAATTTTACAGATTTCACAGAACTATCAAATTCTTTTTTAGAAGAATTAATAAAACATTAGAATAAAAATGAATCAAGATTATATAATAGCAGATCCCTGGTCGCTTATTGAAGAAGGATTTAATCCCAAACGGGTGGAATCTTCCGAAAGCCTTTTCAGTATTGGAAATGGTGCTTCTGGACAACGAGCCAATTTTGAAGAACACTACTCAGGCGATACGTTCCAAGGGAGTTATATTGCGGGTGTTTACTATCCAGATAAAACCAAAGTAGGCTGGTGGAAAAATGGCTATCCAGAATACTTTGCAAAGGTCTTAAATGCGCCTAGTTGGATTGGGATCAACGTTCGTATAAATGACGAGATATTAGATCTTCATACATGCGTGTCTGTTTCAGGATTTAGACGGGAATTAAACATGAAAGAAGGGTGGTTGTCACGATCTTTTAAAGCCGTTTTAAATAATGGTATTGAGGTATTCGTTTCTAGCATGCGGTTTTTGAGTTTAGAGATTGACGAACTTGGAGCCATTCGCTACAAAGTAACCCCGCTAAATTCAGATGCCACGATCAGTTTTGAACCGTATCTAGATGCGAGTATAAAAAATAAAGATAGTAATTGGGACGATCAATTTTGGGATATTACTAACATTCATCGCAATTCAGAGCGCTCTTTTATAGAAGCTCAAACCATGAAAACTGCTTTTAAAACCTGTACATTCATGCAGTCCAAGTGTTTTTTAAATGAACAACCATTAAATAGTATTTCAGAGCCTTTTGAAACGAACACTACAATTTCTGAAAAATTCACTCAAAGCGTTGAAAAGGGTGCTGTTTATGAAATTCAAAAATTTGGAGGTTATACTGTTGAACGTACCCATGGAACTCCTCTTGTAAAAGCTGCTAATAAGGTTTTGGATTTGTTAGAGTTTCAAGATTTTGAATCTCTTTTATCGTCTCAACAACTGGCTTGGACTTCTATTTGGAATACGGCGGATATTTCGATCGAAGGAGATATAAAGGCCCAACAAGCCATACGATTTAATGTTTTCCAATTGAACCAAACCTATCTAGGAACGGATCCACAATTAAATATTGGTCCTAAAGGATTTACAGGTGAAAAATATGGAGGAAGTACCTATTGGGATACAGAAGCCTATTGCTTGCCATTCTATATGGCAACAAAAGAACAATCTGCTGCTAGAACATTATTAGAATACAGATACAATCATTTAGAAAAAGCCATTGAAAATGCTGAAAAACTTGGATTTTCAAACGGTGCTGCATTGTATCCCATGGTAACCATGAATGGAGAAGAATGCCACAACGAATGGGAAATTACATTTGAAGAAATTCATAGAAATGGCGCTATTGCTTTTGCGATTTTCAACTATCAACGTTATACAGGTGATTTTTCTTACACTCTTAAAAAAGGAATTAAAGTGCTAATTGCGATTGCTAGGTTTTGGGTACAACGGTTTAATTATTCAACTGAAAAGAAAAGCTATGTGATGCTAGGGGTTACGGGCCCGAATGAGTATGAAAATAATGTAAATAATAATTTTTACACCAATTATCTAGCCAAATGGTGTTTTGATTTTACAATCGAAACTCTCAATAAAATTGAATTAGAGCATCCTAAAAAGTATCAACAAGTCATAGAGGTCACAGGCATTTCAAAAGATGAAATAGAAAAGATGCATCAAATTTCTACAAACATCTATCTCCCATTCTCTAAAGAGCATAATGTGTATTTACAACAAGACGGTTTTTTAGATAAAGTACTTGTTCCTGTTGATAAACTAGATGTAAAAGAGCGGCCAATCAATCAAAAATGGTCATGGGATCGCATATTAAGATCGCCATATATAAAACAAGCGGACACCCTTCAGACTTTTTACTTTTTTGAAGATCATTTTTCTACTAAACAAATACAAGAACATTTTGATTTTTATGAACCTTTAACCGTTCATGAGAGTTCTCTTTCGCCTTGTGTGCATAGTATACAAGCTGCAAAACTCGGTCGGATGGATCAAGCCTATCAGTTTTATTTACAAACATCACGCTTAGATTTAGATGACTATAACCAAGAAGTGCATGAAGGATTGCACATCACCTCCATGGCAGGAACTTGGATGAGTATTGTGGAAGGATTTGGTGGCATGCGTGTTAAAAATAATACCCTATCATTTACACCTCAAATTCCATCAGAATGGAAAGCCTATTCGTTTAAAGTAAATTTCAGAGGGCAAATTGTTAAGGTCAATGTAACAAACCTTCAAACCACTTTCGAGCTTGAAGGAGGAGAGGCTTTAGATATAATTATCAACGATTGTCCATTAACTATTCGCCCAAAAATTTTAGTAGCTATTTAGAACTATTAATATGAAAAAAATATTTAAAATTGGATTGTTGTGTAGTGTTATATACGTTACATCTTGTTCAAACTTACCATCAACTAACGGGACTGATTTATCTTATCCGTCTTTAACTCACAACGACATCAATCGCATTGAACCTCCAAATTGGTGGGTCGGTTTTGAGTCTAAGATCTTACAGTTATTAATAAATCATCCAAATATTTCTGAAGCCATTCCACAAATCGATTATAAAGGAGTTTCAATTCATAAAGTCCATAAAGCAGACAGTCCTAATTATTTATTTATAGATTTAATTATTAATGAATCTACTTTGCCAGGTGTTTTTGACATTGTTTTTAATCAATCAAATAAAGAAGGCTTGATTCAACGCTATGAATTGAAGGCGAGATCAAAAGCAGCAACTGACTATAAGGGTTTTGACAGTTCTGATGTGATTTATTTAATCACTCCCGATCGGTTTGCAAATGGAGATTCTTCAAATGATATTGACATGTCATTACAAGAAACAACTCTTGATCGTTCTGATGATTATGCACGACACGGAGGTGATATCAAAGGTATCACCAATCATTTGGATTATATAGAAGAGATGGCTTTTACGGCTATATGGTCGAGTCCATTACTCACAAATGATATGCCTCAAGCATCCTATCACGGTTATGCGATGACTGATTTTTACAATATTGACCCTCGGTTTGGAAGCTTGAGCGATTACAAAGAGTTAGCCCAAAAAGCAGACGAAAAAGGAATAAAATTAATCATGGATCAAGTTGCCAATCATTGTGGAAGTGAACATTGGTGGATGAGTGATTTGCCGTTTAAAAATTGGGTTAATTATCAAGCTGAATTTGAAGTAAAAGCCCCTACTATATATTCAAATCATAGAAGAACGAGTAATCAAGATAGATATGCCTCTAAACAGGACATAAAAGGTCTTACAGATGGTTGGTTCGTATCATCCATGCCCGATTTAAATCAACGCAATCCTTTTATGGCCACTTATATTATTCAAAATAGCATCTGGTGGATTGAAGCTTTTAACCTCGGTGGAATTAGACAAGATACTTACCCGTATCCCGATAAAAATTTCATGAGCGCTTGGGCAGGAACCATTATGAACGAGTATCCAAACTTTAGCATCGTAGGCGAGGAGTGGAGCTATAACCCTTTACTTATTGGGTATTGGCAAAAAGGGGCCAACAACAAAGATGGTTATGACTCTAACTTAAAATCGTCCATGGATTTTGCCATGCAAAAACAGATTGTAGATGGACTGAAAGAACCAGAGACTTGGGACTTAGGTTTGGTCAAAATGTATGAAGGTTTAGCCAATGACTTCCATTATGCAAGTCCTAAGGATCTTATGATTTTTACTGATAATCATGATATGAGTCGGGTTTTCACCCAATTTGATGGGGATATGTCCAACACCAAAACGGCGCTTAGTTATTTACTGATGTTACCTCGAATACCACAAATTTATTATGGAACAGAAATAGTCATGGATGATTTTGAAAAACCTGGCGACCATGGCCTCATTCGTACCGATTTCCCTGGCGGATGGAAAGGAGATGCCACCAACGGGTTTACGGGTAATGGCTTGTCTGAGCCTCAGAAAGAAATGCGACTCTATCTAAAAAAATTACTTAATTACCGTAAAAACAGCCTCGCAATTCATAAGGGTACAACAATACATTTTGCTCCATTCATGGGAACTTATTTTTTATTCAGAACCTTTGAAGATGAAACGGTTGTCATAATTATCAATAAAAATGAATCACCCATTACAATCGATTTAAAAAGGTATTCAGAAATGGGTCTAAATGGAACAACTTTAAGAAATGTCATAAACGATGATTTGATTGAATGGGACAATAAGATTCAATTGACTTCCAAAGGATGTTTAGTACTGACCACTAAAAAAAGTAACTAATGAAACTACCAATATTCTCTTTAGGCTTACTGTTTTTAATGTGTAGTTTACACAGTACAGCCATGAGTCAATCCAAAGATTCCATTACAATTTGGGTCGTGGAACCTTCAGAGGCGGTTGTCGGTAATTTACAGAGAATTAAAAAATTCCCATCCAAATTAATCACTCCAAGAACAGTAGATGTTTGGTTGCCGGAGTCCTATAGCCCTCAAAAAAAATATGCAGTCTTATACATGAACGATGGACAAATGCTTTTTGATGCCAGTAAAACTTGGAATCAACAAGAGTGGGGAGTAGATGAGCATATAGATAAACTCGTAAATAATAAAGCAATTAAGGAAACGATTGTGGTGGGTATTTGGAATATAGGATTTGAAAGAAATAGCAATTATTTCCCTCAAAAAGTTTATAATCAATTAGCAGATGAAGACGTTCAGGCTTTAGTAAAAATGCTTGAAAAGCAAGGGAATTCAAAAACGATTACATCAGATAATTACCTGAAATTTTTAGTGGAAGAATTAAAACCTTTTATCGATAAAAATTATGCGACTCTCTCCGATTATAAAAACACTTCAATAATGGGATCCAGTCGTGGCGGATTAATATCCATGTATGCCCTTTGTGAATATCCTCAAGTTTTTGGGGCTGCAGCCTGTTTGTCAACTCATTGGATTGGAACCTATACCAACATTGAGAAGAATCAAATCCCCTATGCAATGTTTGAATATCTTTCTAAACATTTACCCAGCCCTAAAACCCATAAAATTTATTTCGATTATGGAACTAAAACATTGGATGCTCTGTATTTGCTATATCAAGAAATGGTTGACACGGTTTTAAATCTAAAAGGGTACGACGATTCAAATTTTTTAAATCTTAGATTTGAAGATGCAGACCATTCTGAAAAATCTTGGAACAAACGCTTAGATACGCCCTTAAAATTTTTATTAAACCCTGCTTATGAATAAATCTCTATTATTTCAGTTTTTATTGATTAGTACTTTTGTAAGTGCTCAAAATACGCAACGCCAATATCAATCTTCATATCTAAACGCCGATCATCATTTGGAAGTTTATGTAAGTGATGGGATGTATAAGTTTACGCCTTACACATCTAAAATTATGGAAACTTCATTTTTCTCAAATAATAAACCAAAAGTAGGCCGTTCTCATGCGGTTGTCCTTAGTCCGTCACGCATTAAAACGGATTTAGTTGAAACAGCTGATTTTGTAATATATAGCACTTCTGGAATGGTGGTAACGATCTTAAAATCTCCG